>Ga0172373_10003552_pt1 | contig 22731 bp, 26 predicted proteins | sample Lak10m_2_FD_114546 | JGI IMG/M metagenome (GOLD analysis project Ga0172373, IMG submission 114546) | Freshwater microbial communities from Kabuno Bay, South-Kivu, Congo - kab_092012_10m | ecosystem: Environmental > Aquatic > Freshwater > Lake | place: Democratic Republic of the Congo...
CCGAGACGATCGTCTTGGCGAAGTGTCTATTGCAGACTTGTTGATTCTTCCCGTGTCAGAAAGCGCCAATCTGTGGCGATCAGAAACAAAGTGATGTCATGAAAGGCATTGGTATTGACGCAGTAGAAATCGAAAGATTTCGCACCATGTTGCAACGTCGCCCACACATGCGCACACGTTTGTTTACTGAAGATGAGCTTGCATCGTTGTCCGGTCAGTCAGACGATGCGGCGTCGCTTGCTGCTCGTTTCGCAGTGCGTGAGGCCACAATGAAGGCGCTTGGTGTTGGACTTGGTGCATTCGATTTTCACGATGTGTCGGTACAAAAGGACTCATCCGGCGCACCGTCACTTCGCATCACAGGTCGTGCAGAGGAACTTGCAGTCAGCAATGGCGTTGGCGCATGGCATGTGTCCATTACCCATACGGAGACGGTGGCAATGGCTGTCGTCGCCGCCCTGTAGTCATCTACGGAGCGTCAGTCCTTTACCGCCAATACGCTGAAGGGGTGATTCCTGTCTTGACTCCCCAGCAGATGCGTGCGGCTGATGCCGCTGCACTTGCCATGGTGTCAGACGAAAACGTTTTCATTCGCCGCGCAGGACATTCAGTTGCACATACTGCGAAGAAAATGCTGGGTGGTGCGTATGGTCGCCGCATTGTTGTGATTGCGGGACCGGGCAACAACGGAAACGATGGTCGCGTTGCAGTTGAATGGTTGATGCAATGGGGTGCACATGTTGAGGAACTCTCAATAGAGGATTGTCCATCAACATTCATTAATCCGTCTCGCGCAGATCTTGTGATTGACGCTGCTTATGGAATTGGATTTCGCGGGGAATGGACTCCACCGATCGTCTTTGATGTGCCTGTGTTGGCAGTTGACATTCCAAGTGGACTTGATGGACACACAGGAATTGTTTCTGGTGGAGTGATTCCCGCTGACCGCACCGTCACGTTTGCTGCGGTGAAGACTGGAATGTTGTTTGGTGATGGGCCGTCAGTGTGTGGTGAGATTGATGTTGTCGATGTTGGTATCGACCCCGTTGATGATGTTGCTGGCTACATCATGCAGCAACACGACGTTGCCTCGTGGATTCCGCCACGCGGGCGCACAGTGCACAAGTGGAATCATTCGGTTCGAGTGATTGCAGGAAGCAGTGGCATGGGTGGTGCGGCATCTTTGGTATCTGCATCTGCAATGCGCGCTGGGGCAGGAATCGTTCATTTGTCGTGGCGCGGTCGCGATGCGGTTGTTCCTCCAACGGAAGTGGTGGGGCGCCCTCTCCCAGACAGTGGATGGGCCACTTTCATTGATGCCGATGCTGATCGCTTTGACGCACTCGTCATGGGGCCAGGACTTGGGCGCGGCGACGACATTGGCGCAGAGATTCGGGAGGTTCTTCGCACCTGTGAACTGCCTGTCGTGATTGACGGAGACGGACTGTCAGGGGCGATTGACCCCACGGGCGGCTACGAGACACTCACCAAGAGAACAGCCCCCACGATTCTCACCCCGCATGACGGTGAATTCGCGGTTCTCGGCGGAGATGCGTCGAATCCAGACCGAATCGAGTCAACGCGTGAACTTGCAGGGCGGAGCAATTGTGTTGTTCTTCGAAAAGGTCCCACAACGGTCATCAGTGACGTTGATGGCGCCGTCTACTTTGTTGTATCGGGCGATGAACGCCTTGCAACTGCAGGAAGTGGTGACGTGTTGTCTGGAATCATCGGAGCGTTTGTGGCGCGAGGTCTTGCGCCGCATGAGGCAGCCGCTGCGGGTGCGTTTGTTCATGGAATGGCCGGTTCATCGTGCGCGGTGGAAGGAACCATTGCGCGTGATGTTGTCGCCATGATTTCCGATGTGATGTCAGAGGTGGTGAATCATGTCGGTTGATTTTTCTGGACGTTGGGGTTGGGCAGAAGTTCATACGGGTCTGATTCAACACAATGTTGCAATTGTTGCTGAACGTGTTGCGCCCGCTCAGGTGTGGGCGGTAGTGAAAGCAAACGCATACGGACACGGTGCAATTCCTGTTGCACAAGCAGCTATTCAGGCTGGCGCACAAGGTTTATGTGTGGCAATTGTTGATGAGGGAGTTGCACTGCGTCGAGCTGGTGCAACATGCCCCATTTTGATTCTGAGTGAACAACCACCAGAGATGAATAACTTCATCGTTGGATACGAACTAACACCAACAGTGTCAACAACACGGGGCGCGGCAACACTTGCTGCTGCCGCATCCGCTGCAGATAAGAAGGTGTCCGTTCACATCAAAATTGATACCGGCATGCATCGAATGGGCGTTGCACCGTCTGAAGCAGTGCAATTGGCAAAGTTCGTGTCGTCATTCGACTCGCTCTCCATCGAAGGCGTCTACACACACTTTGCAGTTGCCGATGAGCCTCAGCATCCGGCCAACCAGAAGCAATTGGATGTGTTCAACACGTGTCTGAACGCATTCGAAGAAGCTGGTATCACACCACCACTCATTCACGCCGCAAACAGTGCTGCGGCCTTGGCAATGCCTGACAGTCGTTTCACCATGGTGCGCCTTGGAATTGCAATGTATGGACTTCTTCCTGGCCCAGGTGTTGCTCCGCACTGTGCTGGATTGATTCCCGCGATGTCGCTGAAGGCTCAAATCACTGCTGTCCGATGGGTTGATGAAGGTGAAGCAGTGTCATATGGCTTGCGTACACCTCTGAAGAAATCATCACTAATTGCAACAGTGCCGCTTGGGTATGCAGACGGTGTACCGCGAACACTTAGCACCACAGATATCCGTGTACTGGTGAATGGAGTTCCTCGTCGCATTGCTGGCACCATCACCATGGACCAGTTAATGATTGATTGCGAACAAGATTCTGCAGTCACGGTCGGTGACGAGGTTGTTCTCATCGGCAAGCAAGGTGATGCGCGAGTCACGGCTGATGACTGGGCGCGTGAATTGGGAACAGTCGGTTATGAGATCGTGTGCGGCATCGGACCACGCGTGTTCCGGAGATATCAGTGATTGATTGTCGGTCGACGTCGGTGGAGGACACACACGCAATTGCGTCTGTTGTTGCATCCATAGTGCGACCTCGAGACATTGTTGTCTTGGCGGGGGAGATGGGTGCGGGCAAGACTGCATTTACTGCAGGATTTGCAAAAGCTCTCGGAGTAAGCGACGACGATCATGTGTCGTCTCCTACGTTCACTCTTGTTCACTCATACCAATCAGGCAAGTATCCACTTCTTCATGCCGATCTTTATCGCTTACAGACTCTCGGAGAGGTCATGGATTTGGGTCTGAAAGAGCAAGCTGACTTTGGTGCGGTTGTTCTTGTGGAATGGGGCGATGTTGCAGAAGATGTCTTAGGCGACACTCTCACTATCCAGTTTCTTCATGATGACGATAACGACAATGCGCGAGACATCACCTTCACTGTTGAAGGACACGGTTGGGATTCTCGGTGGCAGCGATTGAAAGACTCTTTGCGTCCGTGGAGTGTGGCCGCATGATTCTGGGTATTGAAACATCAGTTGAGAATGTTGGAGTGGCCTTCGGTGACCACTCAGGTATTCGTGCCACTGCAGCAATTTCTAGTGATCGGAAGCACGCTGAATCGCTCACACCGATGATTCAGTTTGTTCTGCAACAAGCCGAATGCACTATGTCGGATGTGTCGGCAATTGCAGTTGATATTGGGCCAGGTCTTTTCACTGGGATGCGGGTGGGGATCGCCACCGCAGAATCGTTGGCATGGGCTCTCGATGTTCCTGTGATTCCGGTGTGCAGTTTGGATGCATTGGCGACAACGGCGAAATGGTCTGACACGCCAATCGTTGCTTCACTAGATGCCCGTCGTGGCGAGGTGTATTGGGCGTTGTATCGCGTGCGTGGAACAGAGTTGCAACGAGTGATTGAACCTCAGGTGTCATCACCAGATGATGTCGCCATTCACATTGCGGATCGCGCTGAAGAAGTCGTATGCGTTGGTACTGGTTTCAAACGCTACGCCGACACATTTGAGAGCAATCCTTGGGTGCGAATTCTTGGTGGCGACACAGTGTTCCCCACAGCATCGGCAGTTGTGTCGCTGGGCGCGACTGCGTTGCTGAACGGTGACGGAGTTGCTCCAGACAAAGTGGAACCGTTGTACTTGCGTGCGCCAGATGCTGAAATCAATTGGAAAACGCGGGAGGCATCGGCATGAGTTTCATGCGTGAACGTCCCGTCAACGCGTTGACGACAGAAGTGATGAAGCGTCGACATTTGCGACGTGTATTGCAAATTGAAGATCAGGTGTATCCGCGCCCCTGGACTCATCGCACGTTCGTGAGTGAATTAGCAGAGATGCGAAATGGCTCTCGCTATTACATGGTGGCGTACGTGGACGACATCATGGTTGGGTATGCAGGGTTGATGTTCTCAGGAGAGGATGCTCACATCACCAACATTGCGGTTGATCCTGAATGGCAGGGCAGAGGTGTAGCCACTGAAATGATGTTGGACCTTGCACTATTGGCGCACGATAGGGGTTGCGAGGCGATGACATTGGAAGTGCGTCATACCAACACCGCAGCGCAACAGTTGTATCGCCGATTCGGTTTTGTACCCGCCGGCGTTCGAAAGCGCTATTACGAAAACACCGATGACGCCATCATCATGTGGGCGCACGGAGTCAACACCGACGAGTTTGTTGAACGCTTGCGCTCGATTGAATCACGGAGACCCGTATGAACGTGAATGAATCGACCGTTGTATTGGCATTAGAGACAAGCTGCGATGAAACCGCAGCGTCTGTGGTGATGGGCGGCAACGATGTGTTGTCGTCCATCGTTAGCAGCCAAATTGACATTCACGCACGCTTTGGTGGTGTCGTACCAGAAGTAGCTAGCCGGGCACATCTTGAATCCTTGATTCCCGTTGTTAACGCTGCAGTGGAAGAAGCTGGAATTCTTCCGGAACGAATTGATGCGGTCGCGGCAACAGCGGGGCCAGGATTAATTGGCGCATTGCTTGTTGGAGTGTCGGCCGCAAAAGCACTGTCGCTTGCATGGAGCAAACCATTCATTGGTGTGAACCATCTAGAAGCGCATCTCTATGCAGGGTTGTTAGATGACCCCTCACTCGAGTTTCCGCTTGTTGTGTTGTTGGTGTCTGGCGGCCACACAATGATCATCGAAATGCGTGGCCACGGTGAGTACACAATTCTTGGTCGCACCATTGATGATGCTGCGGGTGAGGCATACGACAAAGTGGCCCGCTATCTCAATGTGGGATATCCGGGTGGCCCAGTAATTGATCGGATGGCATCCGAAGGGAATGCATCAACAGTGAACTTTCCGCGCGCCATGATGCACGACGGACTCGACGTGTCATTCAGCGGACTCAAGACATCTGTCATTAACTACGTCCGAAAGAATCCTTCGGTGTCCAATGTTGATATTGCGGCATCATTCCAAGACGCTGTTGTGGATGTGCTGTGTTCAAAAACAATCAAAGCTGCACAACAAGTGGGTGCAAAGGGAATTGTGTTGGGTGGCGGAGTGTCGGCCAATTCTGCGTTGCGCGCACAGATGACTGAACGTGGTGCCGCAGCTGGATTCACAGTGGCATTGCCAAGTCGTGCAATGTGTACGGACAACGCCGCAATGATTGCAGCAGCCGCATGGCATCGACTGAAGTCGGACGGCCCCATGGACTTGTCATGTGGCGCATATCCGAATCTCAAACTCTCGGATGTTCCTCGATGAGTCGTCTGCCATTGGTCCTTCGCGGTCGCGAGTTTCAATTGCCGATTGTTCTTGCGCCAATGGCTGGTGTCACCAACATTCCATTCCGCGCTTTGTGTCGTCAGTTTGGGCCTGGCCTTATTTATGTGAGCGAAATGGTGATGGCAGCCGCATTGGTTCACGGCAATGAAAAGACCAAGAAAATGGTGGCATTCGGGTCGGATGAAGATTTTCGTAGTCTGCAGATTTACGGAAGTGATCCTGATTTCGTTGGTCGCGCGGTTCGTGCGTTGTGTGAGCAAGACATTGCAGATCACATTGACATGAACTTTGGTTGTCCTGCCAACAAAGTGACACGAAAGGGTGGCGGTGCGGCGGTTCCCGTGAAGCGCAACCTCACTCGCGCCATCATGCGTGCTGCTGTGAGTGCAGCAGAGCCATTCGGCGTTCCCATAACCTGCAAATTTCGCATTGGGATTAACGACGACATCACCACATTCTTGGATACGGGGAAAGCTGCAGAAGAAGAGGGCATCGCCATGATTGCGTTGCATGCTCGTACTGCAGAACAGCACTATGGCGGACACGCACATTGGGAACGAATTGCTGAACTAAAGAATGCAGTGACATCCATTCCAGTTCTAGGAAATGGTGACATTTGGGAAGCATCAGACGCTGTGCGAATGATGAATGAAACCGGTTGTGACGGTGTTGTGGTTGGTCGCGGATGCCTTGGAAAGCCGTGGTTGTTTCGAGATCTCATTGATGCATTCGTCGGAACAGATGTTCAACAGTCGCCATCACTCGGGTTTGTCTTGGATGTCATGTTGCAACATGCAGAAGGCCTCATGGCCATCATGGGGCCGGACTTTGGAATTCGTAATTTCCGAAAGCATTGCGGATGGTATCTGACTGGTTACCCAGTTGGTTCAGAAGTTCGTCGTGCATTCTCAACAGCATCAACGTTTGCTGATCTTCAAGCAATCGCATCACAACTCGATCACTCCATGCGTTTAGTACCCGGCGGTGAACGTTTGGCGCGTGGTCACACCAATGGCCCCATCAAAGTTGTTCTGCCTGAGGGCTATTTGGATAATCGTGACGACATGACAATTCCAGATGATGCATACGACACCGCACCAAGTGGTGGCTGAGTAGTGAATCTTGTTCTTGCGTCGCGCTCGCCACGACGGATTGAGTTATTAGGTCGTCTTGGAATCACTCCACGTGTTGAGCCCGCCGATATTGATGAGTCGCCGCTCACTGGCGAGAATCCAGTTGTCTACGTTGAACGACTCGCGTTAGCGAAAGCAATGACCGTGCATGAACGCTTGCTTGGAAATGTTGTTCTTGCTGCGGACACCACGATTGATATCGACGGCGAAATTCTTGGTCAACCCATTGATGTAGCAGACGCCCGACGAATGTTGCGTCGACTCAGTGCCCGCACACACCGAGTTCACACGGGTGTCGCCGTGTGTCGAGTCGATGGCACTCATGAGTCGCTGGTGGTGACATCGCTCGTCACGTTTCACGTAGTGACCGACGAGGCTCTGGAGTGGTACATCGAGACCGGCGAGTGGCAGGGGAAGGCTGGGTCGTATGCCATCCAAGGATTGGGCGGCACCTTGGTGGCCAACTATCGGGGCTCGCTCACAGGCATCATCGGCTTGCCCCTTCGGGAAACCGCTCGGTTACTGGGTATTGACCTTTCCCAAGGCTCGTCCGATCTCGATTAGCACTCCCGCTGGTCGGTTGCTAACGGGGCACCTGCGTCCGTATCATTAGCAATCGCACTCCCTGAGTGCTAACCCCCCGAGTCGGGAGACCGGCTCGGATTTCCATCTGCGAAACGCTGATTATTCGGAGGAAACATGAACCTGAAGCCACTCGACGACCGCATCGTGGTCAAGCCCAGCGAAGCCGAGCAGACAACTGCATCTGGACTCGTTATTCCTGACACCGCAAAAGAAAAGCCACAGCAGGGAACCGTTCTTGCTGTTGGTCCAGGACGCTGGAGCGACGATGAAGGTCAGCACTTCCCACTTGACATCAAAGTCGGCGACGTTGTGTTGTACAGCAAGTACGGCGGAACCGAAATCTCACATGGTGGAGACGATCTTCTCATTCTCACCAGCCGCGACGTACTCGCAGTTGTCACAAAGTAGGTCTCTCACATGGCAAAGCAATTGAAGTTTCACGACGAAGCTCGTCGTGCATTAGAGGCTGGCGTCAACAAGCTTGCTGACGCAGTCAAGGTCACACTCGGACCAAAGGGACGCAACGTCGTTCTCGACAAGAAGTTCGGTGCACCAACAATCACCAATGACGGTGTGTCCATTGCAAAGGAAGTCGAAATCGACGATCCATTTGAAAACATGGGTGCACAGTTGGTGAAAGAAGTTGCCACCAAGACAAACGATGTCGCTGGTGACGGAACAACCACCGCAACCGTGCTTGCACAAGCAATCGTGCAGCAGGGAATGCGCAACGTTGCTGCTGGCGCAAACCCAATGGGTTTGAAGCGCGGTATTGAAAAGGCCGTTGCTGCAGCAGTTGAATCAATCAAGAGCCAAGCAAAAGAAGTGGACGACAAGGGAGATATCTCCAGCGTTGCAACCATTTCTGCTGCGGACGCAAGCATTGGTCAAGTCATTGCAGACGCAATCGACAAGGTTGGCAAAGACGGTGTTGTCACCGTTGAAGAAAGCAACACTTTCGGAACAGAACTTGAGTTCACCGAAGGTATGCAATTCGACAAGGGTTACTTGTCGCCATACTTCGTCACCGACCAAGAGCGTCAAGAAGCAGTCATTGACGAGCCATACATCTTGTTCTACTCATCGAAGATTTCTTCGGTGCAGTCGCTGTTGCCAGCATTGGAATCAGTCATGAAGACTGGTCGTCCATTGCTCATCATCGCAGAAGACGTAGAAGGCGAAGCACTTGCAACTTTGGTTGTCAACAAGATTCGTGGAACCTTCAACTCCACCGCAGTGAAGGCACCAGGTTTTGGTGATCGTCGTAAGGCAATGTTGCAAGACATGGCAGTTCTTACCGGCGGACAAGTCATCAGCGAAGAAGTTGGCTTGAAGTTAGAGAACGTGACTCTCGATCTTTTGGGTCGTGCGAAGCGCGTCATCATCACCAAGGACAACACCACCATCGTTGACGGTGCTGGTGACAAGACCGAAGTGAATGGCCGCATCAGCCAGATCAAGACTGAAATTGACAACACCGATTCCGATTGGGACCGTGAGAAGTTGCAAGAGCGCTTGGCAAAGCTTGCCGGTGGTGTTGCACTCATCAAGGTTGGTGCTGCAACAGAAGTTGAACTCAAGGAAAAGAAGCACCGCATCGAAGACGCCATCTCGGCAACACGTGCTGCAATTGAAGAGGGAGTCGTCGCAGGTGGCGGCACCGCACTTCTTCGCAGCCGTCCAGCAGTGTTGAAGGTCGTTGAGTCACTGACTGGCGACGAAGCAACCGGCGCTCGCACCGTGTACGACGCGTTGGTGGCTCCAGCCAAGCACATTGCCGACAACGCTGGCCTTGAGGGCTCAGTTGTCGTTCAGCGTGTGGAGTCCGAAAAGGGTGCAACTGGTCTGAATGCCGCCACTGGCGAGTATGTCGACCTTGTGGCAGCTGGCATTATCGACCCCGCAAAGGTCACCCGTGCCGCCCTTCAGAACGCCGCATCCATTGCTGCATTGGTTCTCACCACCGAATGCCTCGTGGCTGACAAGCCCGAGAAGAACGCTGCCCCAATGGGCGGCGGCATGCCCGGTGGCATGGGAATGATGTAAGGGAATTCCTGGAATAAACCCCACCTCAGGGTGGTTGTACTAAGAGCCTCCCGTTGATGGCCCAGACCCGTAAGGGCTGGGCCATCAATTTTTATCCCCTACGGTTGTACCCATGAGCGACGACGACATGCGGGACATTGTTGAAGATGCCGTTGATGACGCCTTTGATGAAAAATTAGATCGTCGCTTTCTTCGTCAGCGCAAGCACATGTGGTTGGTGCAGTTGTTGGAATACGCAATTGGTTTTGCAATTGCGTGGTCCGCATCTCGCGCAAGCGCTCCACTGATTCCAGCCATCGTTGCTGGTGCAGTGATTTGCAATGCAGCAGTTGTGAAAGCTCCGTTGTCGGCATTCCGAATCACCGGACCGCAAGTGCACCGCGCGATTGGAATTGCACTGTCGGTTGCAATTCTTGCTGCGGCAATATTTGTCGATGTTGATGCAATGACAAAAGCGTTACTTGTCATTGGCGCAGTGGCAGAGGGCTTTGTGTCGGTACGCTTCGGTCATGGCATTTGAACGACCTGCACCAGATCTCTCCAAGTTGATTGCCGCGTGGGAAGCGTGGGAAAAAGGTGAAGAGATGCCTGGCAAAGTTTTGGCAAATCTAAAGACCGCTGGTCTTGCGGAGATTCTTGCTGAGTTGAAATCAACTGGTTGGACTCCGAGCGCATCGTGACCAAACGTCGCGGAGGCTCTCAAGTCATCCCGCGTCCAGAACATTGGAAGCGTGGCGAACCGCCATCATGGTTGCGCAGCAACCAACCGTTCGATTTTTCGTTGTCTCGTCTTGAGGCTCGAATCAACTCGTATGTACCAGCTGATCAACCGGCATCTGCTGGCGTGAATGATGAATGGTTATCGACAGCACGCGCATCTGCTGTTCTTGTTCCGTTAATGCAGACCGCAGATGGCGTGGCGGTTGTCCTCACTCGTCGCGCCGATCATCTCAAAAATCACAAAGGTGAAGTGTCGTTTCCTGGCGGCCGAGTAGAGGAATCGGAGTCACTCATCGAAGCTGCACTTCGTGAAGCAGAAGAAGAAATTGGTGTGAGTCCCGACTTGGTGACCGTCATTGGCCAGTTAGACCCACACGCGACATTTGTGAGTAACAGCTTGATTGTGCCAATTGTTGCAATCGTTGACCCTTCGGCAACGTTTGTCACAAATGAAAGCGAAGTGAGTCGAATTCTCACCGTTCCGCTCACACAGTTAGCTCACGAAGACTCATATGACAATGAATGGTGGAGCACTCCTCGGGGAGATCTCAATATCCATTTCTTCTATTTGGACGACGAAACTATTTGGGGCGCTACTGGAAGAATTCTGCGCCAACTCTTTGACATTGTCAGTTGATCACGGTCCCGCGTACACGCGGACAGCACTGTAAAACGTCTCTGCCCATGCAGAACATGTCGTCCGTGCTGGTTTTGGTCGCTTCTTGCAATTGTCCAACATGTCTTTCTTGAAGATGCCATCAACCTTGGCTCTCATCTCCGGTGTCCACCATTTGCCGCCATCAAGTTTTCCAATGTTGCGATAAGCAAAATCATGTCGACGACAAGCGTTGTAAAAGTCGAAGGTGCGGCCAGTGCTTCCGAGGACAGGGACAGAACAACCGTCGGTGGTCCATGTCAAACGTTTGTCTCGATTTTTTGAGTTCGCTACCTGAACGAATTTTGTGAGGCTGGTGTTGAACACCAATTTCTCTGCCACAACATGTGCTGGAGGGGGAGGGGTGGCCGCCATGCAGGCGGCGACAAGAATCGAGGCAAGTACAGCCATGAGAATCTCCTTCGCATGGCGTTGTGTACTTCGTGCGTCCCTCACGGGAAAGTCAACGGTTTACGCGCGTAAACACTTCAAGAGAAGTGCCATTTCAACGGCGCCGACCGCAGCTTCGTCGCCCTTGTTGTCGATACCAGGTCCGCTTCTGTCGAGTGCCTGCTGTTCTGTGTTAACCGTCAGCACTCCAAACATCACTGGAACACCAGTCGACATCTGAGCATCTTGGATTCCGCGTGCTGCTTCATTGCACACGTAGTCGAAGTGCGGAGTATCTCCGCGAATGACAGTCCCTAAACAAATGATGGCGTCAACCTTGCCAGTTTCAGCCAGCGCCTTTGCAGCCAGCGGAAGTTCGAATGCACCCGGAACCCATGACTCCAATACGTCGCTGTCGGCAACTTTCAAACGTTCTAAACCTCGAAGTGCACCATCACGAAGTTTGGTGACAATGTGGTCGTTGAAACGTGCACTAATGATGGCAATTCGTAATCCAGTTCCATCAAGGTCGGGAAGTGCGCTGCTTGATCCTGCTCGTGTCATTTTGATTCTCCATTGTTGAAGTCGATGAGATGTCCCATCCGTTCACGCTTCGTGCGAAGGTAGGCCTCGTTCTCTGGTGTCGGAATCGTGTTGATTGGTACGCGATCCACCACCGAGAGACCGTATCCACCAAGTCCGCCGTACTTGGCTGGGTTGTTGGTCATCAAACGAAGTTTGCTGACACCGAGGTTGGCCAAGATTTGTGCGCCGATTCCGTATTCGCGACTATCGACGGGCAAGCCAAGTTCAACATTTGCGTCCACCGTGTCGAGGCCTTGGTCTTGCAGTGAATACGCACGAATCTTGTGGCCGATTCCAATGCCGCGTCCTTCGTGACCGCGTAGATACACAATGACTCCAGCGCCGGCTTTCTCCACCATGGCCATCGCTGCTGCGAGTTGTGGGCCGCAATCACATCGACGAGACCCGAAGACGTCGCCCGTTAAGCATTCGCTGTGCACTCGTACGAGGACAGACTCTTCTTTTGAAATGTCACCTTTCACAAACGCAAGATGCTCAATGCCGTCAATGGTGCTGCGGTATGCAACGCAATTGAATGGGCCGAACTCAGTCGGAACAGATGCCTCACCCATGCGCTCAACAAGTCGTTCGTGATGACGGCGATACTCAATGAGTTGTGCGATTGAAGACAGCAACAAACCGTGTTCTTTGCAGAACTTCTTCAACGCATCAAGCCGCATCATGGTGCCATCGTCATGCTGAATTTCACAGATAACACCAACAGGTTCACAACCAGCGAGGCGTGCAAGATCGACAGCAGCTTCGGTGTGACCCGCGCGCTTCAACACTCCACCCTGACGTGCACGTAACGGGAAAATGTGCCCAGGTCGGGCAAATGCTTTGAAAGTCACGTCGGGATTTGCGATTGCACGAACTGTTGCAGCGCGATCTGCTGCGCTAATTCCCGTTGTGGTTCCTTCAATCACGTCAACAGTGACGGTGTAGGCAGTGCGCTGGCTCTCGGTGTTTTGTTCCACCATGAGTGGAAGTCGAAGCTCTTCACATCGCTCGTCAGTCAGAGGTGCACAAATCACACCAGTGGAGTAGCGCACGATAAATGCCAACTTTTCAGGGGTCGCATATTCGGCGGCCATGATGAAGTCGCCTTCATTCTCGCGATCTTCATCATCAACCATGACGACAATCTCGCCACGGCCGATAGCGGCAATGACATCTTCAATTGGGTCAAGTCCTGATTCGCTCATGGCGCACCAACTTTCTGCTGTTGTAGTTCTAAAACGATTTCAAGGTCGTCATCCATCTGCATGGTGGACGTCACTTCGTATTCCTGCAGTGACAATTGCTCGTCACCAACGAAAACTCCGGGAGCGATGTCAGACCCACTGACAATGGGGGCCACATGGAAGACGTATTTATTGATGAGTCCACGACGATGGAACTCGGTGGCCACGGTTGGCCCACCTTCCACCATCAGTTGAATCACGCCTTCTTGTCCAAGCACATCAAGTAGTGACTCAATGTCGCCATTCCACTCTGTGCACGGATGAACTTTTGCGTCTGAAGGAAGAGAAGTACTGCGAGTAAGAACAATACGACGGGGAGATTGTCCGTTGACGTGGCGGACGGTGAGTTCAGGATTATCGACAACAACAGTGTTGGCACCAACAACGATGGCATCGCTCTCTGCACGCAATTGATGAACACGTGTGCGAGCTTTTTCTCCCGTGATCCATCGTGGTCCATTTGGAATCGATGTTCGTGCGTCAAGAGTTGTTGCCATTTTCAACATCACATACGGACGACCCGTGGAGCGGTGAAAGAGATATGGCGCAAGTTGTTGTTGAATTGCGTCTTCCAGAATCCCAGCTGTGACAACGACACCAGCAGAACGAAGTCGTTCAATGCCGGTTCCTGCAACAAGTGGATCAGGATCCGTGATGCCGACGACAACATGTGAGACGCCCGCATCGATTATTGCTTCTGTGCATGGACCAGTTCGACCTGTGTGGTTGCACGGTTCCAATGTGGAGTACAACATTGCGCCTTGCGTTGTTACGCCTGCAGACATCGCAGCTCGCAATGCAACAACTTCAGCGTGAGCACCGCCAGGCGGCTGAGTGAAACCTTCAAACATGTGACGGTCGCTGCACACCAACACAGCACCCACCCATGGGTTGGGGCGCGCGTGTAGTCGCGCGTGGTCGGCCATATGCATGGCACGGCGCATCAGCGCCTCGTGGTCTGTCATGTTGTGTCCTTGCTCCCATCCGGACTCTTACCGTCGGCCTCAGAATTTCACTGAGTCGGCCTCACCACCGAAGTGATGAGGTTCGCGGGCTGTAACCGCCGGTCGGGACTTTCACCCAAACCCTGCAAGGGGTGTTTTCGTTGAACGGTTGTTCAACCTAGTCAGGCTATGCCGACGGGTACTTGCCCAACAACCCAACAATGTGGCGCCACAACGCCATCACGGGCATGACGTCGTTGTGGCCAGTCATTCCGAGAATGGGGCTGAACGTGCCTGCACCAAGTCCGATAGCGATTGCTTGGATTGCTGCTTGTCGAGCAATCGATGGATCGATTCCCTCGATGGTGATGTAGCGCTCTGTCAAAGCATCGAGAATCGGCATGTCGTTGAAAAGCCCGCCAGTGTCGACACCTTCGAGGTCTAGCCACGACACCAGGCGAACTGCAGCGGTGACTGTGGGGTCAAGAAAGTTGATGGCTGGGGTTCCGGGCTCTGCAGTCTTTACTTTTTCGGCAATTTCCAAGAATTGTTGCCGCACAACGGCAAGGAGCAGCCCGTTCTTTGAACCGAACCAGTTGTGAACAAATCCATGATTGACATCGGCAAGTTCGGCAATGTCGCGCACACCAACTTCGGAGTACGGCTTGTCTTGAATCAGCTGGCGGGCCGCCTCAATCAATCGTCGTTCGCCTTCGGCTCGTGTGATGGGAGAACGACGTTTTGGCTTCGTCTCTCCTGTTGGTCGTTTCTTTGGTGCGGTCACAACTTTCCCCATGATTAGACCCTAATCCTGTTTTCTGACTGTTGAGACAGAATATGGGCAGTCCATAACTATTTCTGAACAGTCCGAGACTACTAGTCTGTAGGGATGATTTCTTCATTTCGCCGTCGTTACACATTCGCGTGTTTGTCTGTGGCTGTTGGTGTGGTTTCTGTAGCCGCACTACAACAGCAAGGTGTCTCTCCAGCGCATGCTGCAACTTTTACAGTGACAAGTACCGCGGATGACGGCTCCACTGGAACATTGCGGTGGGCAATTACGCAAGCAAACTCTTCTGCAGGTTCTGACACCATTGATTTTGACGGGTCGGTATCAGGCGTTATCACATTGACTTCTAACCTCCCCAGCATCACCGACACACTCACGATTACAGGGCCTGGTCAAAACATTCTCAGTATTGATGGTGCGAATTTGTACCGACCTTTCACTTTCACTTTCGGAAGCAACGCAGGAAAAGTCCTCACACTCAGCGATCTCACGCTTCGACGTGGCGGCGGTGCTGGCGAGGGGCAAGTCATTTTTAATTCGCGCGGAACTATCAACGCAACGAACGTTACGTTCGAGGACAATTTGCGAACTGCAGTATTCAATAAAGAAGCCTGGTCAGTGGCTACATACACAAACTGCAAATTTCTGAGAAATGGAAATGGCATCGCTGGTGACCATGGCGGAACTCCGTCTGCAGTGAGCAATACAGACACTGATTACCAAAATCGGACCTATGTGGTTAACACTCTCTTTCAAGACAACTCTGCTGGAATCTTCAACTATCGCTTCACAAAAGTCACAAACTCCACATTTATTGACAACAATTACGGCGCGTATGTGACGGGATTGAACAGAACTCAAATTTATAATTCCACATTCTCAGGAAATAACACAGCGATTCTTCACGATTCGTGGACTCCCACAACTTGGACATCTGTTGGTACCAACAACCGGTTGCATGATGGGAACACTTTCACTAACAACGGGACCGCCTTCTACTTGACAGACGGTTGGAACAATGGACAAAAGTCGCAGCAATGGACCACTATCACCAACAACATTTGGGATGGAGTTGGTAAATGGATTGAGGCCACGAGATGGAATGGCAGCACAAATGTTGCCGACACTGTCCTGACAGTCAATAGTGCTGGTCGAGTGTGGATTGAGAGCGGAAACACTGTGGTGTCTGCGACTACTACAACGACCACTACAACAACGAGCACCACATCGACGACCACCACCACAACTGTTGCGCCTTCAAGTAGTACATCTTTGCCGACATCGAGTTCAGCTCCATCTACGACATCTGCGCCTCAAGACAATGTGTCAACAAGCGACAACGAAGACCAAGAGTCGGACAAATCCTCAAACGTGGTTGCACCTGCTTTGACGTCAACGACAGTTGCGCCTGCGACCACTACGACTACTACCACGATTCCAGCCCCAGCAGCGCCAGAAGTTGCCTCTGGCGAAGCTGGTTTCTTAGTCGATGGAAAATCCGTGTCTTCCTCGCTAGTGCGTCGAGAGAATGCGTTGGTCGTCTCTGGAGGAGGAATTGAAGCGTCTGTTTATGGTGTTTCGATAGAGGGTGATCGCATTGACCTCGACCAAGACGGATTGCTTCGATTGACCGGCGACGATCGGATTGTTGTTGAAGCCTCGGGCTTCACTTCTGGTGAGACGGTTGACATTTGGATGTATTCAACGCCAACTCTCCTCGGAAGTCTGGAAGTTGCAGCCAACGGATCGATTCAGGGGTATTTCAACATCCCAACTGTTGTCAACAAGGGAGAACATAGAGTTGTTCTCAGTGGTCAAAACGACCTTGGACAAGACGTTGTTCTGGGAATCGGAATCTCGGTAGGGAATGCAGAAACTACTTCGCTAGCTGTTCGTCTTGCCATCATTATTCCGGTGGCGCTAGCTGTGATTGCAGGTCTTCTCATCCCGACGGCCATTCGCCGCCGCCGCGACGATGAAGACGAAGTTGTCGCTAGCGCGGCGCAATGATTCTTTTCCATACCGTTGTTCCAATTAGTCTCTCCTCTGTGATTTTTTCTCTCACTTCCAATTCAGCAAGCGACGTGAACCGTGGCTAGGCGTTTTGGATTCGGGAAAAAGGGCGGCTCTGGCGAAGACGGAGCAGGCTGGATTTATGCCGACCTGTTTCTTGCATTAATGGTGGTGGGCCTTGGCTCTGCTGTCATCACCTCGTCCACGCCGTCGTCGGGTGCATCTGGCGCAACGCAGCCCAAGACATTTCAGCTGAGCTGCACGGAATTTGCGGTTCGAGTTCCTGGAAACGTTCGCGGTGGTGGTCCCCAGGTGGAACAAGCAGTGGCCAGCGAGATTGCAAAACGTGGATGGACACCAGACTCATCGAAGCCGGGTCTTGTCATCGTGATGGGTGGTTTCTCTGGAAGCGAAACTCCAGGTGCTGGTGACGGACGTGCGAAATCAATTCTTTCGCAACTTCGCGCTTCAACTCCGTTGTTGCAACAAGTTGAGATGAGAACCGCGGGCGCTCGTTCTGTTCGCGTGAATGGTGCAGAGACAACTGTGGGCGGCGCTGGTTCTTATTTGATGGTCATGTATTTGTTGTTCAGCGGCCCGCCGCTGACTGAAGATTGCACTCGTTAGGAGTTCATATGTCAATGTCCGCACAAGCTCATAGTGATGCTGTCGCCGCAGTCGATAAGTGGCTCACTGTTTCGAAGCAGTCGAACTCCCTCGGTGCGAGCGCTCGAGTCTTCGTAGACGATCTTCGGGATCATCGCAATCTGCGTGAATGGTCACGTGTCAACGTCGAGCAGATTCTTCCGTTCAAGTCTGAGAATCCACGTTTGTTGCTTGTTATCAGAGCGGGCGCGTTGTTCTTACCGATTCTGATGACGTGGCTCGCCCTCTCGCAGGTCATTGGACCTTTCTCGTTGTATTTGCAAAACCAACAAAGCAGTGCAAACTTCTTGTGGTTCTGGCAAACCAATCCAGGTGATGCATTTGCTGAAGTGTGGTCTCTGAGCCATATCGCACTGACAGACGCTGCAATCCTCGCATTTCTCACAGTTCTTGCCATGCGCATTACGTGGTGGGAAACGTCACGTGCAGAGCGCACGGAGAACACATACGCCGAAATGTTGTCGGCGTTGGAGTTTTACTTCGTCTCTGCGCGCGACAACTGAGCCAGCACCGCTACGCCAACAAGAACTAACAGTGCTCCAAGTAGGCGAGGGGCTGTTAGATCCTCGTTTAACAACGTGACGCCAATTGCAATCGAAACAACAGGCTCAATTGTGCTGAGCACCGCAGATTCGCCAGGCCCAATTCGTGCGACGCCCGCAAAGAAGAATCCCATGGCGAGAATCGTCGAAATCACTGATGCTGCGGCAATAGCAATCCATCCAGTGGAGTCAGTTGGTAGTGCTGGAGTTGTGAGCACATAAATCACGGCATGGGCTGTGGCGGCTCCCACCATGACGTAGGTCAGCGAAATGAAAGCTCCTGCGTGGTGGACTACTTTGCTGCTCACCAAGATGTAACCGGAGTACCACGTGGCGGCTCCAAGCATGAGAACAACGCCAGTCCATGACCCAGCTTTGACTTGTCCAGCAGTCAATGCGGTTCCCGCGACTGCAACTGCCAAACACAGCATCGTGTTTCTTGATGGGCGATGGTGAAACACCATCCAACTGGCTAACACCACGAAGACTGGATACGAGTAGAAAATGACAGTCGCAAGACTGATATCAATTCGGTCAACACCGAAGAAAAAGAAACTCGCCTGAGGTGCATAACCAATGGCGCCAAGAAGAAACAATTGAAATTCAATTCGTCTTGGCGGGCGCGGTTCATGACGTTGTCGCGTAAAACGAATGATGAGCATGATTGTTGTTGCGATGACAAATCGACCGAGAAGCATTCCAAACGGTTCTGCACCGTGGTCGTAGGCGATTCGAGCAAACCAGGGCAACAGTCCAAATGCTGCACCACTGATGAGAATGTAGAGAACGCCCACGGGACAACGGTAGTGGGCGGTGGTTCTAACTTTCGGAGTCTTTGAGTCGCTGCGCCATTTCGCGGTCACGCTTCATCACGTTTCGTGCAAGAACTGTTCCAATTGTTCCGAGTCCCAGCAACATGATTCCGAAAGTGAGGTATTGCAGTGATCCACCACGGTCTCCTGCTTGTTGTGGCTTCTTTCCACAACCGGGCTTTGGAAGAAAACCAATGCAATCAGCTGGTTCTCTCTCTAGGTCATAGACGTATGTGGAATCAGGCGACTGAGGAATTGTTGTGTCGGTGGAATCCGCAGCGTGAACTGCCGAGAGTCCGAACGGGGCGACGGTGAGAAGAACGGCACATGCTGCAGCAGCGATTCGAGGCATGCCCCTATCGTCACATGCGAACTAGGGTGAAACAAATCATGGGAGATGCAAAAGTCAAAAGTCACGAAACGGTTTTAGTAGTCGACTTTGGCGCACAATATGCCCAGCTCATCGCACGCCGTGTGAGAGAAGCGCAGGTCTACTCCGAGATTGTGCCCCATCGCATTACAGCATCAGAAGTTCGCGCGAAGGCTCCATCAGCAATCATTTTGTCTGGTGGTCCAAAGAGCGTTCATGTTGACGGCGCTCCAGTTCTCGACCCAGAAATTTATGAACTTGGAATTCCCATTCTTGGAATTTGTTATGGCTGCCAACTGATTGCACAGCAGTTAGGTGGCACTGTTGCACGTGGTGGCCGTGGAGAATACGGACGTGCCACGGTGACTCGTCAGGGCGAATCATCGGTGTTGGCCGTTAACGCACCGCAAACACATGACGTGTGGATGAGTCATTTTGATTTCGTGAGTGACACGCCAGAAGGTTTCGTGACGACCGCATCGACACCAGATGCGCCAAATGCGGTTATCGAAAACAGCGGCCGCAAAATATATGGCGTTCAATATCACCCCGAAGTAGTTCATTCCTCGTTTGGGCAAGATCTACTCATTCGTTTTCTTGTGGATGTCGCTGGTTGTTCACAAGATTGGACGATGGCAAACATCGTTGATGATCAGGTCGCAGCAATCAAAGCACAGGTTGGATCCGAGCGTGCCATCTGTGGTTTGTCTGGTGGCGTTGATTCCTCCGTTGCCGCCGCACTTGTGCATCGTGCAATTGGAAGCCAACTCACATGTGTGTATGTCGATACGGGCCTGATGCGTCGCGGCGAAAGCGAACAAGTCGTTGAGACATTTCGTCGCAGTATGGGAATTGAATTGATTCACGTTGATGCTGGACAGCGATTCTTCGAAAAATTGCAAGGCATCACAGAACCAGAAGCGAAACGTAAAGCTATTGGCGAATTATTCGTTCGTATTTTTGAAGAACACACCGGCGGCATCACCGATGCAAAGTTCTTGGTGCAGGGAACGTTGTACCCAGACATCGTTGAAAGTGGTGGCGCCGATGGAACCGCTGCGGTCATTAAGAGTCACCACAATGTTGGTGGATTACCTGAGGACATGGAGCTTGAGCTGTGCGAACCGCTTCGTGCATTGTTCAAAGATGAAGTACGCAAAGTAGGAATCGAACTTGGGCTCTCTGATGACATTGTGTGGCGTCAACCGTTCCCTGGTCCGGGACTTGGTGTTCGCATTATTGGTGAGGTGACTCCAGACAAAGTTGCAACACTGCAACACGCAGATGAAATTGTGCGACATGAAGTGCGTGATGCCGGTCTCGAAAGGGAAATCTGGCAAGCATTCGCGGTCCTTGCTGACATTCGCAGCGTTGGTGTGATGGGAGACGAACGCACCTACGGACGCCCCATCATCATTCGCGCGGTGACAAGTGATGATGCAATGACTGCTGATTGGGCACGACTTCCGTATGACCTGTTAGAGAAAATGTCAAACCGCATCATCAACGAAGTGCCAGGAATCAATCGAGTGGTGTACGACGTCACATCCAAGCCACCTGGCACCATTGAGTGGGAATAGCAGATAATTTTTCCCTTATCTCATAAGGGATTGAGCATCGCTGAAGTCGCACTGATGTGTTGCGCAACTACCGTGTAAGAGTCATGAACGCGACCCGCAGTACTCGAGGATCTCAACGATCCGTTCTCGCCAGCCTTCTTTCGCTGGCTCTCGTCATGTCTTTTGTTGTCTTTCCGCATCGTGCCTCCGCGGACTCAATTGATGAGAAGCGTCGTCAAGCGGCCGCCATCGCGGACCAGTTAGAGAACCTTGTTGACCAAATGAATTCACTGGGCGAGGACTATTCCGAATCTCTGGTGGAGCAGGCCGACCTGGCAGTCGAGATTGAACAAGCGCAAGCAGATGTTGCTGCTGCTGAAGCAGAACTCGCACAAATGCGCGGCACGTTGTACATGTCCGCAGTCACTCAATTCATGCATGGTGGTCGCAACTCAACGTTGACAAATCTTTTTGCGTCTGCTGGCGGTGTGCAAGATGCGCTTCAACGGGAACAACTCACATCTATTGCTATGAACCAAGGAGAGCTCACCACTGACTCACTTGATGCAACCGCAACTGATCTCGTGAAGAAGAAGGCAGTTCTCGAAAAGAAGCGAAAGCAAGCAGAGAACGTTGCAGAGTATGTGTTGAAGCGAAAGAGCGCCGCTGAGTCGTTGTCTGAGAAATATCAACGACTGCAGGCATCTGTGCAAGGAGATCTTGCAGACCTTTTGCGAGAAGAGCGTGCTCGTCGCGAACGACAAGCACTCGACGATGCCCGTCGTGAAGAAGCTGGATTCAAGAGCAAGTACTCGTCGCTGCAAAAGAAGTACGGGAACATTCCATCGGTGTCCGCGCGCGCACAGACTGCGGTTCGCGCTGCATTGTCTCAATTGGGCGTTCCTTATCGATACGGCATGAGCGCACCAGGCAGAGCATTTGACTGTTCGGGACTCACCACATATGCGTGGGGTAAAGCGGGAGTTGGGCTTCCGAGAAACTCGCGTCGTCAGTACAACGCACTTCCAAAGATTCCAAAGCAGTTCGCTCAACCTGGTGATCTCATTTTCACTGGTTCACCTATTCATCACGTGGGCATTTACCTCGGTAATGGAACCATGGTGCATGCACCGCAAACCGGAGACGTTGTGAAGATTGGACCTATTCGCTGGTGGAAGGTCGTTGGCGTCGTACGCCCGCGCTAAAACCAACTACGGTCATTCCCCATGCAGGGGATAGATGAAGCTCGCGTTGAAGTTTGGTTGAACAACAACATTGAGGGCGCTCACGGCCCTTACTCCTATTCGTTGATTGCAGGCGGACGAAGCAATCTCACCTTTCACGTCACAGATGCTCACGGAAAACAAATGGTGCTTCGTAGACCGCCAATGGGTCATGTGCTGGCAACCGCGCACGACATGGCGCGAGAGCATCGATTGATGTCAGCAGTGGGAACAACAAATGTTCCAGTGCCCCGCACTCTTGGGCTGTGCATGGACGAAGAAGTTAATGGTGCTCCGTTTTATGTAATGGATTTTGTGCCAGGAGTTGTGCTGGACAGTCCTGAAAAAGGTCATCTCTTGCCAGAGCATCTTCGGACAACCGCATCGGAACATCTTGTGGACGTGCTTGCGGATTTGCATGCAGTTGACGTTGATGAAGTAGGTCTTGGGAATCTTGCAAAGCGCGAGGGCTATGTCGAGCGTCAAGTGAAGCGGTGGTCTACTCAGTGGCAGAACTCAAAGACGCGTGAACTTCCAGCAGTTGAAGAAGTGGCCCGTTTGTTGGCTGATGGAATTCCACAACAACAAGGTGTCGCCATCGCACATGGCGACTATCGATTCGGAAACTGTCTCACCAATGTGGAGACAGGAAAGATTGCAGCAGTGTTGGACTGGGAGTTGTGCACC
>Ga0172373_10003553_pt1 | contig 22730 bp, 21 predicted proteins | sample Lak10m_2_FD_114546 | JGI IMG/M metagenome (GOLD analysis project Ga0172373, IMG submission 114546) | Freshwater microbial communities from Kabuno Bay, South-Kivu, Congo - kab_092012_10m | ecosystem: Environmental > Aquatic > Freshwater > Lake | place: Democratic Republic of the Congo...
TGAAGCTAATAGATTTGAAATGAAATTAAAAAAAATTAGGAGCAAGGATTTTATCAGAAAAGAATATTCTGATTTCTTTTTAGTTTCTTAGCTTTCGGGGTGTAGCGCAGCCCGGCTAGCGCGCTTCGTTCGGGACGAAGAGGTCGTAGGTTCGAATCCTATCACCCCGACTATTCTTTTTAATCTTTAATAATTAATTCTATGGCTCAAAATCACTCGTTTGACATTGTGTCCGAAATTGATTTTCAGGAAGCCGACAATGCTATCAATCAGGCATCCAAAGAAATTCACCAACGTTACGATTTAAAAGACTCTAACACTTTAATTGAATTAAATAAAAAGGATAAATTTATTTTGATTCATACAAAAGATGATTATTCTCTTCGCTCTTCTTATGATATAATTCAATCTAAATTTATTAAGCGAGGTATTTCGATCAAAGCTTTAAGCCCCGAAGAAGCACAGATTGCTGCCGGTGGTATAATTAAGCAAAAGATTAATCTTTTGAGCGGCATTTCTAAGGATAACGCAAAGATTATTACAAAAATAATTAAAGACTCGAAACTTAAAGTCACTGCACAGATTCAAGATGAACAGGTTCGTGTTCAAGCTCCTAAAATTGATGATTTGCAGGATGTTATAAAATTAGTTCGAGAAGCCGATTTGAAATTTCCGACACAATTTGTAAATATGAAATAAATCAGACAGCATAAGCCCGGCGTAATTTTTCCGCACCAAGTTTTTCGACAACATTAAATTCTTCTTCAGTTATTTTTTCCTTATCTCCATAATAATTGTGATCAACACTGTCCTTTTGCAAACTCTGTTTTACTTCAAGTGAGGTAAGTATTTCTATCTTTTCGGCAATAAGATTGTTTTCATCATTCATATCAATTTTGCCATCTACAAGGTAGGGACCCATCGAAGCTGTGAGTCCTGCATAAATATTATATACCTTTGGGAAGATAACAACTTCAAAAGTTCCAGTAAGGTCCTCCAGTGATAGAAATTTCATTATATCCCCCTTCCTTGTTCTGATTCTTTTAGAAGTCATATACCACCCGATCATTTTTACTTTTTTGTTTTTGTACAAAGACATATTTTTTGCCTGTACAATTGAAGATTGACTCAGCCATTCTTTGAAGAAGAAGAGTGGATGACGAGTGACCATATAATCAAAAGAGCTATACTCTGTACGACATATTTCCTCAAGGGAATGGTTCCGATTTGTTCGCACATAATTTTCAAGTAGAAAGCTCTCATTCATAAAAAGGTTATTAGAGTTTTCTTCTAAAATTTTTCTTTTCTTTATGTAAATATCAAGCAGTCTCATAAGTTCCGGGCGGCTTTGCTTGAAGCAGCCCATTGCCCCGCAATTGATAAGCAAAGACGTTTCCTCAAAGCCGATTTTGGTTCTCACAAGAAAATCTGCGAGTGAAATAAATCTGCCATGTTTTTTCCTTTCCTCAATTATTTTTTGAATTGAGTTGAAAGAAAGATTTTTGATAGCCATCAAGCCGATTCTTATTTTTTGTGCTTCACCATAATATTCATAAAAGCCGCTGTTTATACATGGCAATTCAATTTTTAGACCAAGTCTTTTGCTTTCCTGAATATAAACAGCCGGTGAGTAAAACCCCCCCTGATTGCTGAGTACGCTTGCCATAAACTCGGCAGGATAGTGAGCTTTTAGAAAAGCTACCTGAAAAGATAAAAGCGCAAAAGAAGCACTGTGAGCTTTGCAAAAAGAATATCCCGCAAAAGATTCAATTTGCCGCCAAAGTTCTTTTGCCTGGGGGTCAGTTAGTTCCTTTTTTTTACAAGAAGAAAAAAACTTATTTGTTATTTGTTCCATTGCTTTGTGCGAGCGCATTTTTCCGCTCATCGCACGGCGAAGCAAGTCGGCTTCTTCAAGTGTTAAACCGGCGATATGATGTGCTACTTTAATAACATCTTCCTGGTAGATCATTACACCGTAGGTTTCCGTAAGAAGAGATCCCATTTCAGGAATCAAATACTTTCTTCGGGCAGGGTCTTTGTGCCGGGTGATAAATTCCTGCATCATTCCGCTTTCTGCAACGCCGGGGCGTATAATTGAACTTGCTGCTGTGAGCATTTCGAATGTTGTTACATCAAGCTTTCGCAGAAGCGAACGCATCCCCGGTGACTCAATGTAGAAGCAGCCGATTGTTTTCCCCCTCCTTAACAATTCTTTTGTCGCTTCATCTGCAAAAAGCATTTCGTAATCAAAAATATTAAATTTAACTTTACTGCCGTTTCGCAGAATGGGCGGATAAAGTGTGTGAATTTTTGTTTGCTTCCATTCCGAGGGTAAGCTATAGCGGAATATTTCTGTATTATTTTTATTCATTACAATATAGTGTGCATTTGCACACTATATTTAAGACATTAATGAAAAAAAATCAAGAGTTGAAGATAGAAAAGTTGATTATTATTTTTTTTCTCGCTTAATATGGAAAAAGAATTATAATTAACTTTTAAGAGGAAAAAATGCAATCGGACGAAGATTTAGTTTGGACGTGCCAATACTGCGGCGTTGAAAATACAGTCTGGGTTGATCTGACAATTGAAGGCAAGCAGGATTTCATAGAAGATTGCAGAATCTGCTGCCGCCCAAATAGAATAATAATATCAAAAGACGAAGAAGAGAATATTCTTATCGAATCACGCCCAAGCGATGAATAGAATAGATAATCTCAATCTTTTAAGCTATTATTTAGTAAAATAAAATTAATCCATTATCATTCTTAAAAAGGAAGAACTTTCTTCACTGCCCGGTTCTTCTTCAAACTTCTTTTTTTCTGCTTTGTCTTTTGCCCAAGTATATCGGGAATCCTGTGGTTTAAAACCAGACTCTAATGGATCAATTGGTTTCTCTTCCATTTTAGATTTTGCACCGTTAAGCCTGAAGAAGGTGGGTATTTCCAAATCTTCTTTATTAATTTCGTCTGGATCTTTGAAGATAAATCCACCACGAAATGAATCTAAACTTGCTGCAGGGGTTGATTTGGGTAATGCCGTAGTTTTACTTTTTCCTGAAGAATTTGACCCCTGAAATCCGGTTGCAATGACAGTGTATGAAACGTAATCATTCATTTCATCTTTTTTAACACAACCGAAAATTACATTTGCTTCTTCTCCGGCAGCTTCAAAAATAACATTATTGCCAGCGTAAATTTCCTGCATCGAAAGGTTGCTTGATCCGGTAACATTTAATAAAACGCTATTTGCTCCTTTGATATTTACACCTTCCAGCAATGGGCTTGAAATCGCTTTTTGTGCCGCTTCGACTGCACGATTCTCACCACTGGCAATGCCGCATCCCATAAGAGCTTCTCCGCTTTGATTCATCACGGATCTAACATCGGCAAAATCAACATTAATTAATCCTTCAACATTTATAATATCCGCTATGCCTCGAGTTGCTTCATACAATACTTCATTTGGTTTATCGAAAGCAGTAAAGGCGTTTATATTTTTATCAATGATAGATAGTAATCGTTCATTTGGAATTACAATTAAACTATCAACATGCTGCTTTAATTCCTGAATGCCATTTTCTGCATTGAGCATTCTTTTTTTACCTTCCCATTTAAATGGTTTGGTAACAATACCAACCACAAGAGCACCAACACTTTTTGCTATTGATGCAACGACAGGGGCACCTCCTGTACCGGTTCCCCCGCCCATGCCTCCGGTTACAAATACCATATCACTTCCTGAAAGAACTTCCGAAAGTTTTTCACGGTCTTCTTCGGTAGCTTTTCTGCCAATACTCGGGTCGGATCCAGCGCCTAAACCGCGCGTAACATTAATTCCAACTTGAATTTTATGTGTGGCATTACTGCTATTAAGTACTTGAGCATCGGTATTAACTGCAATGTACTCAACGCCCGTTAATCCTCTGGCAATCATACTTTCGATGGCATTACATCCACCTCCACCTACACCTACTACTTTTAGTATGGCTGACATTGATTTTTCTTTATCCAAGGTTACGAAATTTGGCATAGTTACTCCTTAATAATGATTTATAATTCGTCAAAAAATATTGTTACACGTTTAATGAATTTTTTTATTTTATTTTCTGAATCAACAGGCCTTTTAATTAATTCCTGATACTCGCTTGATCTTCCACCTGGAATTCCTTTAATTAGACCGGCTACTGTGGCAAATTCAGGGCTTTCAATTTCGTTAGACAATCCACTTCCAAGCTCAAGTGGCACCCCTATCCTTGCAGGAAGCCCAAATACTTCTTCAGCTAACTCTGTTGCACCCTTCAACAATGAGCCCCCTCCTGTCAAAACGATCCCTGCTTTAATTTTATTTTTATATCCAGTACTTCTTAATTCATTATCGATAAGGCTGAAAAGCTCCCTCATTCTCAAGCTAATTATTTGAGTTAATAGACTGATTGTTATTTTTGCATTCCCACGCGCTCCTACACCTTTAATAAAAATACCTTCTTCTTTAATAATTGCGTTCTCAGTTGCGTAGCCAAATTCTTTTTTCAACCGTTCAGCTTCCTCCGTTATTACTCCAAGTGATTCTCGAATATCATTAGTAACCTGATTCCCGGCGACTCCTATCACTTTAGTATGCTTAATTGTCTTCTTATGATAAATTGCAATATCTGTGGTACCCCCACCAATGTCAATCAATACTATGCCTAAATCTTTTTCATTTTCGTCTAACACGGAAGTGCTTGATGCTATTGGCTGAAGTATATAATCCTTAACCTGATAACCAGCTCGTTCTACAGATTTTTTTATGTTTTGGATTGCAGGTATAGAAGCCAAGACAATATGATTAGTTGCTTCTAAGCGCGACCCCGACATTCCAATCGGTGAATCTATCCCCCCTTGATGATCTACTGAAAATTCTTCGGGAATTATGTGTAGAATTTGCCGGTCTGACGGGATTCGGATTGTCCTGACATCAGCTTCTAATCGCTCAAGATCCTCTTTTATTATTTCTTTTTCGTCTCGACTTATTGTAACATAATTCCTATGCCGCATGCTTGTTATATGTTCGCCGGCAACTCCAACATTCAAAGTTGTAATAACAATACCTGCCTGATTAGAAGCTTTTGACATTGCTTCTTTAATTGCTTCAGCAGTTTTCCCAATATTTGCAACCAGTCCTTTGTTCAGACCTTCTGAAGGCGCTACGCCAAAACCAAGTATATCAACTTTATGCTGATTAATACGTTCGGCAATTACTGCACAGACTTTCGTAGTTCCCAAATCTAATCCAGCAATGATTTCTTTTTTCATTCAACGTTTCCCATGCTTTTAGCAACGTAAATATCGTTAGAAAACCTCAAGTCAATGTAATTACTTTCAAGTAGAATTTTTTTCGAGCCAAGGATTTCATTCCACATAATGTCAAGGTAAACCATTTTTTTGGCTTCTTCATTATGTCCAAAAATTATTGGGCATTCCACTCCGGAAAATGTAAGTATAATATCGCCACCGTTTCTAAAATTTATTTCTGAAAGTTTTGAAGAAATATTTTCATTAGTAAGCCTGGCAGCTTCTATTATCTTGAATGCTTCTATAATTTCATCTGTTTTATAAATCGATCCGGCGATTATATTTTTTTCATCTTTTAAGTTTGTGATTAATGGAAACGAAAGTAATTGTGTGTTAGTTAGAACTGACAAAATTTGAAATTCATCAGTTATAAAGTAGGAGTTTCCTTCTTTCAATATTACAGCAACAATATTTTTCTCGGTAATATTTATTTCTACTTTTTCTGATCCACTGCGCAATACGTCGGTTGTTTCTATATAAGGATGCTTTGCAAATCTTGTTTTAATTATGGGTAAAGGGATTTCTTCTATTGGAGTTTGGTTATCCATTTTTGTAAAAGCGAGATAATCTTCCGCCGAAAGTAAACGATTGTTTTTTATTTCTACCATTTTAATTATTCCTTCTGAATAAACATCGTTTGTAAATAATACTATATAGATTATTCCGAATAATATCGTTACCAGAACTGCTGTTGGTAATATGTTTTTATTTGATTCTGCCATTTTTATGATATTAATGTTTCTACAAATTTCTCTCCGTATTTCCAAATATCACCCGCACCCATTGTAACAATAATATCCCCGTTGATTTTAATTTGCGAAAGTACGATTGGCAGATCATGTTTATCCTCGACATAAATAACATTCTTATGACCGAATTTTTTTGCAACATCCGAAATCATTTGCCCGGAAATTCTTTCAATCATTTCTTCGCGTGCAGGATAAACATCAGTGCAGATGAAAATATCTGAATTTAAAAATGATCTTCCAAACTCTTGATAAAAATCTCTGGTTCGGCTGTACAAATGAGGCTGAAATACTGCAACCAACCTTCTGCTCCACCCCGCTCGGATTGCGGCAAGTGTGGCAGTTGTCTCAGTTGGATGGTGAGCATAATCATCAATTACTAAAATTTCTTTGTTGTATTTAATTTCAAAACGACGATAAACACCAGTGAATGATTCAAGTGCATTTTTAATTACTTGAAAATCAATTCCTAATTCTTTAGCCACACAAACTGCAACTAAAGAGTTTTTTACATTATGTAGTCCAGGTACTTGAAGAGTAATTTTACCAATATCTTCGCCGAAATATTTTACTCTAAACGTGGAATTAAATTCTGAATGCTCAATATCAACAGCTCGGATATCAGCTTGAGTTGTTAATCCATAAGAAAAAATCTTTTTGTTTATTTGCGGGATTATATCCTGCAATGCCGGCTCATCAAGACACAAAACCACAAAGCCATAGAAAGGAACTTTATTTGCGAATTCAACAAATGCACCCTTTATATCATTCAAGTCTTTATACGTATCAAGATGCTCGCTTTCCAGAGTAGTAAGAGCGGCAATGGTGGGTGTAAGTTTTAAGAAAGTCCTGTCAAACTCATCTGCTTCAACAACGATAAATTCTCCTTTGCCAAGCCTAGCATTAGTTCCGCCGAGTCCGCTTAATTTTCCACCAACAATGATTGTAGGATCTATTCCCCCTGCTGTAAGTACTAATCCAACCATTGAAGTAGTTGTAGTTTTACCATGCGTTCCGGCTATTCCAATTCCATATTTCATCCTCATCGTTTCAGCAAGCATTTCACTTCGTTTTATGATTGGAATTTTCTTTTCAATTGCTGCTTTAACTTCCGGGTTATCTAAACTTACTGCGGAAGAATAAACCAGCACGTCTATGTCTTGAATATTTTCCGGCGAATGTCCTTCATAAATTTTCATTCCCAGATCATTAAGTCGCTTTGTAACCCCGGATAAACTTCTATCAGAACCTGAAATTATGAATCCCTGGCTCCATAGAATTTCAGCAATGCCACTCATGCCGATTCCTCCAATTCCGACAAAATGTATTTTGCGAATATTTTTAAACATTATCGGACACTAACTCATTTTTAAGTGATTGAAATATTTCAATTAGTTGACTCTCGTTTTCATAATAGGAGGGTCGAATAGTAATAGGTTTTTTTCTTCCCGATACCGCAATCTTAATTAACTGTGATGACTTCCCAATACCTATGTTTTGAGATCGAATGATTTTTATATTTTTTATATCTTTCAAATTGAATGACTTCTTCCGTTTCCGACTAATAAAAGATATTTCTTGATTCGATACTTGAAGATGTCTGTTCAAAATTAAGTTGTATGATAGTGAAACTACAGAAGTTATAACAATCAATGCCAATGCATAGAGGATAGGGTCTTTAATAATGAGTGTGAATGAGTTCTCAACAAATTCACCGCGTATTAAAAGATAAATACAAAATACGCTGAAATAGATTATAGTAGACTGATAATAAAATGACATCTTATATTTAAATATTCTGCTGCTATGATTCTCTAAATTAGGCATGCACCCCCCGCCTTTCGAATGATTCGTTCGGCAATAATAGTAGTTGCATTGGGTTTTGCTAATTCAAGAGATTTTTTCTTCAAGTGAAATAGTTTTTCGTTGTTAAAAATAGTTGAATTTATCGAGTCGAAAAATTTTTCCTTTAAATTTTTATCTTCCAATAAAATAATTGCTTCTTTGTCAGAAAGCGATTTTGCATTGAAGTACTGGTGGTTCCCAGCTACATTGGGTGAGGGAACCAATATAGAGGGAACGCCCAGTAAGAGAATTTCTGCAATGGTAGTAGCTCCCGCTCTGGCTAATAACAAATCACACGCAGCATAAGCTGCGTTCATATCATCTAAAAACGGCAGGACTTTAATTTGATCATCAAAAAACTTCTTGTAGCCTTCATAGTACTCGATCCCCGTTTGCCAAATAACCTGCAAGTTTTTTTTCTTCAGCAGCGAGATATTTGCAACTAAAGTTTTATTGATTGAATCGGCCCCAAGACTTCCACCAAGTATTAGAAGTGTTTTAAGATTTGGCGCAAGATTGAACTTTCTCAGAGCTTCGGTTTTAGTGATAGAGCCGAGTGATTCGCGAATCGGATTGCCAGTAATCAAAAGCTTTTTTTTATTTTTAAAATATTTTTTTGAATCATCAAAACTTAAATGTATTTCGTCGGCATATTTTTCAAGAATGCGCGTAGTAATTCCCGGGAAGCTATTCTGTTCAAGCAAAATTACCTTAGCACCTGCCTTATAGGCAGCAAAAATAGCCGGGCCGGAAACATATCCCCCCGTTCCAATGGCAATGACAGGTTTGAATTTAAGATTAATAACAAGAGACTGTATAACTGAAATGATTAATTTCAACGGGAATAAAATATTTTCGAGAGAAAATTTCCGTGCAAACCCCTTAATCCAAATTGATTTAAAATTATAACCAAGTTTAGGAATAACCCGCCCTTCTATTTTTGATTTTGTGCCAATAAATAATACCTCTGAATCAGGAGCTATGGATTTTATTTTATCAGCAACGGCAATAGCAGGAAATAGGTGACCACCCGTGCCGCCTCCAGCAAATAAGAATTTATATTTTTTATTTTGAGAATTCATTAACCAATTCTTTGTTTACGGATAATGCATTATTTGCAACTTGTTCTTTGTTAATCTTCATAGCATTCGTAAACGCAATGTTTATTAACATGCCAGTGGAAATAGAAATAAAAATTAATGATGTTCCGCCATAACTTATAAAGGGGAGCGGTAATCCTGTAGTTGGAATCATTCCGGTAGCCACCAACATATTTGCAAATGCAAAGATTGTAATGTTTAGTGTAATGCCAAAAGCAAGTAATTGTCCAAATTTATCTTTAGTTTTTTTTGCAATCATTATTCCACAAAAGAAAATCGTGAAGAAGCAGGCAATCACTAAAAATGCGCCAACGAACCCGGCTTCTTCTCCAATAATTGCAAAAATAAAATCACCATAAGCTTCCGGTAAAAACAAGTTACTCTGCTGACTGTGCCCGATTCCGACTCCGAAAATTCCGCCGCTGCCAAATCCTCGCAATGCTTGCTTAACCTGATCGTTTAATGGGGTACCATTAAATATAGCATTAACATATCCCAAAATTCTGTCCCTCGAATGCGAAAGCACCATTGCCATACCCCCGACAAACAAAACTCCCGGGACTACAGTTTCAGCGATATGTTTTCCATTCGCCCCTCCTACATATAGAACTATCATTCCAATTAAACTAATTAATGCGGCGCTGCTGACATTTGGCTGAGCTAATATCAGAAGAGACATACCTGCTATCCATGAGATTGCAATTGAATAGCCATATTTAAAACTTTTTATTAAATCTTCTTTTTTCTCTATAAAATAAGCGAGATATATTATCAACGCTAATCTTGCGAGATCTGAAGGTTGGAAACTGACAAAACCAACCGATAACCACCTGCTCGCTCCTTTGAGGCTGACGGATAAAATCAATGTTAATAAAAGCAAAAATGTTGTCAAGAATATTGCAGGTTTTGCAATTCGTTTATAGTAATTATAGGGCACGATGGCAGCGGCAAATAAAAAGATTAACCCAATAGCTACTTTTTTAATATGTTCATCAAAAAGATAGAATGTGTTATCAAATTTTAGAGCGCTATAAGTTGAACTTGCACTCATTACCATGACAAGCCCGAGCATCATTAATGCGAATGAAGATACAAATATGATTATCGCTAATTTTTTCATTATAAATTAAACACTGCTTCCTTAAATACTCTCCCCCTATGCTCATAATTATCAAACATATCAAAACTTGCACATGCGGGAGAGAGCAAAACTATCTCCCCTCCTCTTGCTTCCTGACTTGCTGATAAGACTGCTGACTGCAAAGATTCTTTTATTTCAACTTTAACAAAAGCATGAAAGAAATTAAAAACCTTTTCCGCTGAAGAACCGATAGCAAAAATCTTTTTAACATTTTGAATTACTAAATCTTTGATTTGATTGTAGTCATTTCCCTTATCCTGCCCGCCAAGAATTAAAAAGATGGGCGAGTCAAAACTCCTTAGGGCGAACCAAACAGAATCAACGTTGGTCCCTTTTGAATCGTTAATGTATTTCACGCCTTCAATCTCGCGTACGAATTCGAGCCTATGCTCCACCCCTTTAAATAGTTTTAATGCCTCAATTATTTTCATAGAATTCAATTCAAAAATTTTGGCAGCACAAATCACAGCCATCGTATTGGATAAATTATGTTCACCGGGCAGAGAAATATCATCACGTTTGCAATTAAATTTCTCATAGCCGCTTAGTTGAAAACTGATTGTTTCATTTTCAAACCAACAACCGTCCGACATTTTTGTTGAAGTTGAAAAATTAACAATTACGCTCCCAGAGCTCTTAAAGAAGTTCATTAAATCTTTAGAATCTTTATTCATGATTAAAAAATCTGAATGATCCTGATTATCAAATATTTTTAATTTTGATAAAGCATAGCTTTCATATTTATTTTCATACCTATTTAAATGATCCGGCGTAATGTTTAAAATGATTGCAACCTTTGGTTTAAATTTTTCAATAAAGTCTAATTGAAAACTTGAAACTTCAAGTGCAACAAATTCATTTTTATTTACTTCCAATGCGATTTCAGAAAATGCAATTCCAATGTTGCCTGCCGTATAAGTTTTCTTCCCACAATGATTAAATACATAGCCGCATAATGTAGTAGTTGTGGTTTTACCATTTGTACCTGTTATTGCGATAATATTTCCTTTACAAAACGAAGCAGCAAGTTCTATTTCAGAAATAATTTTTATTTTTTTAGAAATTGCTTGTTTAATTATAAAAGAATCAGAAGGTACTCCGGGACTGATAATCATCATTGAGCAATTATAAACTTTATCAGAGTGACCTCCAAGTTCAAAATCAATATTTTCATCACTGAGCGATTGAGCTGACCGACGGAGTTTTTCACTGTCAGAAATGTCGCTTACAAATGGAATACCGCCAAGTTTCTTGATCAATTTAGCAGCACCAATTCCGCTTCTTACGGCTCCTATCACTGAAATATTTTTTCCTTTTATTTCCATTATCTTATCTTAAATGAAACGAGACTTATAATTGCTAAAACAATTGCGATGATATAAAACCTTATTACAATTTTCGGTTCAGCCCAACCTTTCATCTCGAAGTGATGATGTATTGGAGCCATTTTAAAAACTCTTTTCCCTTCACCATATTTTTTTTTGGTGTATTTGAAATAAACTCGTTGAATAATTACAGATATGGTTTCGATAAAAAATATACCGCCAAGGATGGGGATAAATAATTCTTTTTTAATTAACACTGCTAAAATCCCGAAGGCACCGCCAAGTGCGAGTGAGCCTGTATCGCCCATGAATACCTGAGCCGGATATGAATTATACCACAAAAAACCAAGCGATGCACCAACTAAAGCTGAAACATACACTGTTAATTCGCCACTTCCTGGCAGATAAATAATATCGAGATAATTTGAGAAGATAGCATTTCCACTGAAGTAACTGAGTAGTGCTAACGCGATCATAACAATAGCAATAATTCCGATTGCAAGTCCATCCAGCCCATCGGTTAAATTAACTGCGTTTGAAGTTGCTGTGATGATAAAAACCACAACTGGAATGTACAGAACTGAAAAATCTAAATTTACATTTTTTAAAAACGGCACTGTAGTTAGAGTAGCATGTTCTTTAAATTCCGGAAGGAAATAAATTGCACTGCCAACTATCAAGCCGATCAGTATTTGACCTAACAGCTTATATCTTCCTATTAAACCGTTTGGAAATTTTTTAATTACTTTTAGGTAGTCATCTAGAAATCCAACAGCGCTTAACCAAAGTGTGCCAGCTAATATTAAAATAATATATGTACTTTTAATATCAGCCCACAAAATCACAGGAACAACTACTGAAAAAATTACGATTATTCCTCCCATTGTTGGCGTGCCTGCTTTAGACCAGTGAAACTTTGGACCGTCTATTTTTTTTGCTTCACCAATTTGATTCTTCTGAAGAATAGAAATAATCTTTGGGCTTAGTAGTAGTGCTAATGTCAGCCCTGTAATTGCAGCAAGTGCAGAACGGAATGTTAAGAATCGAAAGATATCGAAACCCGGCGGATTAAAATTTTTATTTATATAATCAAAAAGATAGTAAAGCATTATTTTGCTGCACCCCTTCTGATTACATCAACAAACTCTTCCATTTTCATTCCGCGGGATCCTTTTATAAGTATTACTTCATCAAGAAATTTTTGAGTTGCAAGGTATTTTTTCATTTGTGATCTTGAATTAAAATAATATACATTTATTTTTAATTCAATTAATTTCAGATAAAGTTGTTTCATCAGTTTTCCGAGTAGCAAAACACGCATGGCTTTATTTTTTTTTATGTGCTCGGAAAGTGATGCATGAAGTTTATCTGCCTGTACACCAAGTTCAAGCATATCACCAAGTATCAAAACTTTATTAAGTCGGAGATTAAATTTATTTACTGTATCTATCGCAAAGGCGACTGATTCTGGATTTGCATTGTACGTATCATCTATTAAAACCAAATGAGGAAGTCTAATGATGTTAAATCTTTTGGGCCCGGCTGTGATTTTATTAATTCCATTTAATATTTGTGCTTTAGTCAATTTTAATGAAAATGCAACAGACACAGCAGCAAGTAAATTATGAGCATTGTGTTCACCGGGCAGCGGTGAAGTTAATTTTAGACTTTTCCCCATCCCTTGAATAACGAGCTTTGCTTTACCATCATAATTGAAATTTAGAATTTTTCCTTTAATGTCAGAATAATTATCAAAGCCGTAACTTATAGTGTTAGATAATTTATTCGAATAATTTTTTAATAAATTATCATCATTATTAATGAATGAGGTGCCTTCATAAGAATCAGTAATTTTAAGCAGAGAAGATTTTTCTTTCAAAACATCTTTTTTTGAATGAAGAAATTCTAAATGAGAATTTCCAATATTAGTAATCAATGCTAAGTCTGGTAGTAGAATATTTGCTGTGTATTCTATCTCACCGAAATGGTTACTTCCTAATTCGGCAACTAATATTTCAACATCACCCTTTGTATTAAGGATGGTGAGTGGAACGCCAATATGATTATTATCATTCAAAAAAGTTTTGATCACTTTATATTTTTCGGATAAAAGAGAAGCGATCATTTCTTTCAGAGTTGTTTTTCCGCTGCTTCCTGTAATTCCAATGACCGTTGCATTGAATTTTTTTCGCCATACTCTGGCTAATTCACCAAGAGCTTCTATTGTATTTGGAACAATTACAACGGTGTTATTCAATTCAGGTAAATCGCTAACTTTCTTTTTTTCAACAACGATTGATGAGGCACCATTTTTAATCGCCTGCTCGATAAATTTATGTCCATCAAATCGCTCTCCTTTAATGGCGATGAAAATAGAATTTTTCTTCAGAGCACGTGAATCGGTTGAAACACTACTTGCGTTTTTGTACAAGTGTGGATTAATTATCTCCGCTCCTTTTAAACCAAACAAATCCTGCAGTGTAATTGTAATTTTTTTCATTTTGACAAGTAATGCTGCACTTTAAGTTTATCATTAAACGAAACACGAATGCCTTTAATCTCCTGATACTCTTCGTGACCTTTTCCAGCAATAAGTATAACAGCATTTTTTTCTGCACTTTCAATCGCACTTTTAATTGCCATTTCTCTATCCACAATAATCTGAAAGTTTTCTGATGTAATCCCCGACCGAATCATTTCGATTATATGGATAGGATCTTCACTTCTGGGATTATCAGAAGTGAGGAAAACTTTATCACTTAGTGATGAAGCAATTCGTCCCATTTCAGCACGCTTAGTTTGATCGCGATCGCCGCCGCAGCCAAAGACAGTGTACACAGGTCGCGAGCCGCTTGAAAGTTTTCGAATTGTTTGAAGTGCTTTTAATAAACTATCAGGAGTGTGGGAATAATCTATGACTACTTTTTTATCAGCATTTGAAAGCACTTCAAATCTACCCGGCACCTGGGGAGTAGTTTTAATCCCAAGAAGAATTTTTTCAGGATCAATTCCTGCTAATAAAGTGATGGCAAAAGCAGCACAAACATTGTAAGCGTTAAATTCACCTATAAGACTTGTGGAAATTGAATAGCTGTGATTTTTGTGCTCAATAGTAAATCTTGTTCCATTCAAATCAAAATTAATATCCTTAATGTGGAAATCAGAATTTGATGCGGCTCCATACGAATAACATTTAGCCCTGCTATCTGAAATAATTTTTTCTCCAAATTGATCATCAAAATTATAGACGCTTTTGGAGCCAACACCCAAATTATCAAAAAGGATTTTTTTGGCTTCAAAATAATTTTGCGAGTTCCGATGAAAATCTAGATGGTCGGTAGTTAAATTTGTGAATACCGCATATTCAAAATGAATATCGTGCACGCGATTCAACACAAGCGAATGTGAAGAAACTTCCATTACTGCACTCGAACATCCTTCGGAGTACATCTCAAAAAGTAGTTCGTTTAATTCGTTGGATTCAGGTGTTGTTAGTGTCGAACTAATTTCTCTATTGCCGATAAAATTAGAAATTGTTCCGAGCAAACCGGTTTTTTCACCTGCTGTTTCTAATATATTTCTGATGATATAACTAGTGGTTGTTTTTCCGTTGGTTCCCGTAATGCCAAAAAGTTTTAATTTTTTTGATGGTTCTTTAAAAAAGACGTTTGATATTTCCGCCATTGCCTTTCGGGAATTTTTAACCAATATTTTTAATACTTTATCCTGAATAAAAATATTATCTGGCGCATTAGTTTCATCTTCAAGTATGACTGCTACTGCCCCCTTGCTTACGGCTTCAAGAATAAATTTATGCCCGTCCGACTTGTATCCTTTAATTGCCGCGAAGACAGAATTTTTATTTACCTTCCTCGAATCATAAGTAATTGAAGAGACGTCAATGCGTTGAATCTCGCCAACTACTTTAATAACTTTTATATTATTTATTAATTGAGTTAATTCCATTTAATAGACCGTTGCCCCTTTAATTTCTGTTTGTTTGCAGTCAATAGTACAAACTGATCCAGGTTTAATTTTAGTACCCGGAATTATACTCTGCCTAATGACCACTCCAGAACCGTTAACAACACTTTTGATTCCAATTTTACTAATTACTACTAAAGCATCTCTGACATTGAGAGTTCTTAAATCCGGCATAACAGCGGCATCTTTGTTAGAATTTTTAGTAAAGGTAAATTCATTTTGCTTTTTAGGATTATCATTCTTGACAGTGCGAATGTTTTCTTCGGGAAATGAATTATTCAAGGGGTTTTCAAATTGCTTTAGATCGTAAGAATAAATTCTTTCCGCCACTTTTTTAAATATTGGAGCTGCAACTGCGCTGCCGTACTTTGCTTTAACCGGTGAGTTAACCAGAATATAAATAACCACTTGAGGATTATCAGCCGGGAAAAAACCAACAAAAGAAGCGTTGTATTCCGATTTAGAATAATTGCCATCAATTAGTTTTTGTGAGGTACCTGTTTTTCCACCAACCTCCACTTGCTTGATTGAGGCATTTTTGCCCGTACCGTTTTCTACTACACCCTTTAAGATTGATTTAATTTTATCAGACGTTTTTTCACTAATAACTCTTCGAATTGTCTCGGGTTTATTCTCAACTAAATAGTTGGTATTATTTTGATATATTTTCTTCACAATCTGCGGCTGAAATAAAATACCACCATTAACTAATGCGCAGTATGCTGTGACCATTTGGATGGGCGTTACTGAAATTTCATACCCAAACGAGATAAATGCTTTTGTTATGGACGACCAATCGTTTGCTTTTTTTAACGATCCTTTAACTTCCCCGGGCAGTTGTATTGAAGTAACATTTCCGAACCCGAAGCCTCTCAGATATTTATAAAGTGATACGCTGGAAATCTTTTGACTGAGTTTTGTCACTCCAATATTACTTGATTTTTCAATTACCTCTTTGACTTTTAAAGATCCATTTGGATGCGTATCTGAAATGTTCACTCCCTTAAATTTATACTTACCATTTTCACAAAAAATAATTTCATTTTCGTTTATGAGATTTTGATCTAATAGAGCCGCAAGAGTGATTGGTTTAAAAGTAGATCCCGGCTCGTAAGTATCTGTTATAGCCTTGTCGCGTCTATCATCATCCGAATATTTCCAGTATTCGTTTGGGTTATAATCATTAATGTTCGCCATAGCCAATAGTTCGCCATTGTTAGGATCCATAACAATTCCAATAGCTGAAGTTCCACCAAATTCTTTTAATCCATCGCTTAATTCTTCTTCAAGAATAGTCTGATATGTTTTGTCAATGGTGAGCACAATATTGTAGCCGGAAGCAGGGGGGATATTATTTTCTTCATCGATAGAAATGACTTTGCCAATTGCATCCCTCTCAATAGTTCGTGATCCATCAATGCCTGATAGATATTCATTAAAAAATTTATCTATTCCACTGACACCTTTGTTTTCTGGACTAACATACCCAAGGATGTGAGAAGCAAGGTTTGAATATTGATAAACCCTGGTTGGGTCTTCATTCCAGAATAGTCCGCTGTAATTAAGTTCTTTTAGTAACAAGGATTTTTCAGCCGATAATTTTTTCTCAAGACAAATGTTCTTTCCGGTTTTATTCATCAGTGATAAATAAAATGATTTTGGTTTACCCGTCACTTTTGAAAATTTATCTGCAATTAGTTCTTTCTCTTTTTTACTTGTCATTCTAAGATCAACAAAAAACGAAACGTCGTTGTGATTGTAAACAAGCAGTACGTTATTCCTATCATAAATCATCCCCCGATTGGCTTTAACTATCTCTATTTTAACGTGCTGTTTATCTGCATAATAACCCAACTCTTCACTTTTTATTATTTGAATGTCAGTAAGCTTAAAAATCAAACTGATGAAAACAGCAAAAACTAAAAGCACTATAATTAATGCGCGTTTGTTATTCATATTTATCTCTAAGAATCATATTGATATTTTCAATTTTTTCAGAGTCTGCATAAACTAATTGTTGAGATTGCGTCCTTTTCATAAGTCCTAAAGACAATGCTGCCGGGATAATGTTTTCGGGGGCAGTTACTGATTGGAATTCAGCAGTAAGGTCTATTTTTTTTAACTTGGCTGCATTTAATGATTGCTCGCTTTTATCTTTTTCTTTAGTCATTTTTTCGTAATTAATTTTTAATCCTACAGCAAGTAAAAAAATAACCGTTACCAAAAGGATGGAGGATACTGCAAACAATAGAAATGGTTTGGCACTTTTTTTCATATTCTTTCAGCAACTCTTAGTTTTGCGCTCCTTGATCGTCTGTTAGCGGTGATTTCCCCTTTAGATGGCAGCAATGGTTTCTTTGTAATTATTTTCAACCTCTTCACCTTATCACATTTACAAATAGGATAATCTTTCGGACAGATACAATCAAGCGATTCATATCTAAAAATATCTTTCACGATTCTATCTTCTAATGAATGATAGGAAAGTATAACTATTCGTGCTCCGCTTTTAAGTAAGTTGACAGAGCGACTTAAAAATAATTTCAAGTTTTCAAGCTCGTTATTTACACAGATTCTAAGCGCCTGAAATATTCGCGATAAAGTTTTGACTCTAAAATTTTCAGGTACAATTGAATCAATTATTTTAACTAAATCAAAAGTTGTGACAAATTTTTTAATATTTCTTTGTTCACTGATTCGCGAAGCAATGATACGTGATTTTTTTTCTTCACCGAATTGATAAAAAATATTTGCCAGTTCGCTTTCAGGATAAGAATTGATAATATCCGCAGCGGTAAGCGAAAGATTTTTATCCATTCGCAAATCAAGTGCTGTGTCCTGACGAAAAGTGAACCCTGAATCAACATTATCCAATTGAAAAGAAGACACTCCCAGATCAGCCATTATACCATCATACGATTTAATGGATTCGAGCTTTGAAATAACATCTACCATTAAAAAATTAAAATTGTAAAGTTTAATCCTATCATCGCCAGAAAATTTCGCCTGACAAAAATTTAGAGCTTCCGAATCAACATCCGTTGCGACTACCTTCCCCCTTGAGTTGAGCCGCGATAGGATCTCTTGGGAATGTCCGCCAAATCCCAGTGTTCCGTCAAAATATGTCCCTTCAATATTATTGATTAAAAAATCCATGGTCTCTTTAAGCATTACAGGATGATGATGTTCATTCATTACATTGTCATTACTTTTTGAGCAATCTCCTCGAAAGTTTCGCCTGATTCTTTAATATACTTTTCATAAACATCAGGATTCCAGAGTTCAATCTTTTTCAATGCACCAAGCACCAACACGTCTTTTTTTATACCTGCATAATCTAAAAGGAGAGGAGGAATCATTATTCTTGATTGAGCATCAAGTGAATCTTCATTAGCGAATTGCAAAATCATTCTGATAAATTTAGCATGAGTAGAGTCATAAGGATTTAAGGATTTGAGTTTATCTTCTAGTATATTCCATTGGTCCATCGGATAAACGTCTATACACATAGCACCCCCCTTTGTCATAACGAATGAATCGTTTGCTTCGGGAGAAATTTGTTTTCGTAACTTAGCCGGGATGCTTACCCGACCCTTCGAATCCACTGTATAAAGATGCTGACCTCTGAACATATTACCTTTCATTTGGTTTTTATCACCACTTTTCCCCACTACACCCCAAAATAATGCATTTTTTTAAACAAAGTCAAGAAAAATCTTTAGAAAAGAAAATATTTTTTAAAAATATTTTTAATTGGAAAGAAAGATGTGAATGTAGAGATGAAAAAATATTAGCAAACCGCCGGAAAGCTCTTTGGCTGTCAGCTTGAAAGATTTGGAATCCTTAACAAGAAACATCCTTGATGACCTTTCAAAAAGATAATGATTAAATCTTTCAGTGTTATCGAATACAACCCAGTGTCTGTAACATAACTGTTTTTACATCTCAAATTTAACAAAAAAAATGGAGCGCTGTTTGGAATGGCGCTAAATTTATAATATCGTTATTAACTGGGGGTAGTTTAAAAAAACTATTCTTTTTAATTAAAAAAGGGCAGCTCATCACTGCCCTATTTTTTGATTGATTAATCCTTCCGTAACAGACTTAGCATAGCCAGATGGATTAAATGACCTTCATATTCCAAAGTGAAACCGGAAAAATCATTTGCTGTATATCTTTTCTCGCTTCCCACTCCAACACCGCAAAATTGTTTGAATTTTCTATTTCCAAACTCATCAAAAAACACATTAGTCTGATATGTGGCTTCCACTTCTTCGAGTTTTTCATCATTATCCATTAAGTAATATGCCTCGGCTGAGACTCCTTTTAATATTTTACTAAAATATTCTTTGTATATATCTGTTCGATTAAAAATCTCAATTGATAAAAGTTGTTTTTTAACGAATACGCTCAAGCCATTCGCCTTTTCTGATGCCTGTAGAGGTTCGTTAAATTCTTCGATATTTCTTTTCTTTATTTCAAAGACATCCGACAAATTCTGAGTAACCGAGTCAATCGATGAATTCTTACAGTACAATTTCACCATATTCCATACTTCGTTCTGATCGGAATAGTGCCCTTGCGCATTCTCAAGATTTTTATTTACGTGTTCTGCATTAATTGCCCTGAGATTTGAGGGTGATGTATAATCCGTAGCGTTAAATTTTGGTGAGTCACTGTGCCATCTTCCGGATTCAACACAACTAACAGGAATTTGTTTTTGACTGTTTGGAGATAGAAATACAGAAGCATTTAACACACGATTCTGTTTGGCTCCTGAAAGAATATCACCATCAGAAAAGAAAACATATTTATCTGATTTGTTTTCAACTACTAAGTTATTCACACTTCCTGATTGACTGATTTCTTTTACCTCGATATAATTTTTTCCCATTGCCGATGCGCCGGAAATATAATCTATCGTGTTAACCTTTTTTGTATTGAACTCTACTACTGAAACAATTCCATTGGTCTGGAAAGAAATAATTTCTGATAACATGATTTTATCCATTCTATTTTATATGTGTAAATTAATTTATTAACAGCATCTCAAAGGAGGCTGATCTTTTATTGCATAATATTTTCCTTTCATTTTGTTTAAAATTATTTTGTTTCGAATGAATCCAATTCTGTTAATGCATAGGCTTTCCTTTCAAATTAGTTATTGAATGAGTTTATTAATTGAAATAACAAAACTCAATCACACAATCATGATGATGTGAAAAAGTAATGTGATTTCAGTTTGGTGTTTTTTTAGAATTAAATTGGGAGAGAGGGAGGATTTATGATGAAAAGAATCAAGATTAATGGTTACATATAATAATACCTTCCTGAATAGCTCTCAGCTTAGCCTGAAAAAACGATTTAATATTTAATAACGGCTTGATCATTGTCCTTTCTTATTTACACTGCAAAAATATGTAATTGATTTATTACTGTCAATAAAAATTTGTAAACCCGAATCATACCAACAATCGAAAATCCCTTTATGAGTTTTAATCGAGCTTGAATTGGTTTTGATAAGTGGATCAGTTTCAGGAAACCGAACTATCCAATGAATTGAGTTTTTGTGCACCTGAACTAGCAACGCGTATTTTTCTAAATATGATTCTCAGTTCGATAGTTCAAATATAATCTTATCCGAACAAATGAAATCAGATTATTATCGGACTACACAAAATGAAGAAGATTTTTATTTATCTTTTTTGCAAATGAAAGTTTGTTAGTTAATCTTTCTAACATTAAGAGTGCCGATGCTAAAACGTTTTTTAATATTATTAGTATTTTGATATCTAAATCACTAAGATCAATTTTGGGAAATATTTCAATCATCCGTGGTGAGTCTGGGGATCCGCTCAGATGCAGTATTTCTTTTCGTTTTGTCTTAATCATTCTCTGAAGAGGAACTATGTTAGCATAATATAAAAAGGACGGATTCAGTCTATCCATGTTTATAATTATCGTGCAAGACTTGGATTTGTTTTTAACAATGAGATGAAATTATCACAACTCTTACAGTTTCTTTATTTTCTATAAACTGCTCACAACTTGAAATAAATTAAGGCAATGGATTCCATCGGCACAAAAGTTTGAAGTTGATAATCAAAATATTTAAGCTTCTTGTGCTTCCAGCCAGCGTTCGCAATCAAGGGCAGCCATGCATCCCGTACCGGCAGCAGTAATTGCTTGGCGATATTTGTGATCAGCGACATCACCAGCGGCAAAGACACCTGAAATGTTTGTATAAGTCGAGCCAGGTTTAACCGTCAGATAACCATTTTCATCCATATCAAGCACCCCCTTGAATAATTCAGTGTTTGGTTTATGTCCGATACCGATGAACAATCCATCCGCCTCGAGGGTGGTGGTGATATGATCTTTCGTATCTTCGAGAAGAACTCCGGTCATTACTTTCTTGCCGTTTTCCTCTTTGCCGAGTACTTCTTTAACAACTTTGTTGGTGAGCAATTTTATTTTGGAATTTTTCTTTGCACGATCGTACATAATTTTTGATGCGCGGAATTCATTACGTCTGTGAATAATAATAACTTCACTTGCAAACTTCGTGAGGAAGTTAGCCTCTTCCATTGCCGTATCACCTCCACCTACAACAATTACTTTTAATCCTTTAAAGAAAAAACCGTCGCACGTTGCACAGGCAGAGACACCGTAGCCCATATATTTATTCTCGCTTTCCAATCCAAGTAATTTTGCAGAAGCACCTGTTGAAACAATAACCGAATCAGCAGTATAGACATCATCGTAAGTTTTGATTACGAAAGGTCGTTTTGAAAAATCCACTGATGTAACTTCTTTATAGATACTAACCGCACCAAAGCGGTGGGCTTGTTTACGCATTACGTCCATGAGTTCTGTACCCATTATCCCATGCTCAAAACCCGGATAGTTTTCAACTTCAGTTGTGATAGTCAACTGTCCGCCGGGCTGCATACCTTCAAAGACAACGGGCTTTAATTCGGCACGTGCGGTATATAAAGCAGCTGTAAAACCTGATGGACCCGAACCTATTATTATTACTTTATGATGATTGTTCGACATTATTTCTCCTGATGATTTAGATATTATTTAATTGATCGTTAGATTCAATTTAATGCTTATAGTTTCAAATTATAACTAAAAAGATTTTTCTATATCAATCAAAAACTCTGCGTTACGTTTTAACCCTTTTAACTTTGCGCGGCTTATTGGGCTAACTGAGAATCTTTTTTTAAAATCTTCTTCGCTCATTTCCA
>Ga0172373_10003554_pt1 | contig 22729 bp, 23 predicted proteins | sample Lak10m_2_FD_114546 | JGI IMG/M metagenome (GOLD analysis project Ga0172373, IMG submission 114546) | Freshwater microbial communities from Kabuno Bay, South-Kivu, Congo - kab_092012_10m | ecosystem: Environmental > Aquatic > Freshwater > Lake | place: Democratic Republic of the Congo...
CCCCCATGACAGCTCAGTTAATTGATGGAACCGCCATTGCGCAAAAAGTGCGCGATGAAGTGAAAGATAAAGTTGCCAAACGCCTCGCAGATGGAAAATCTCAGCCGGGGCTGGCAACTGTGCTTGTCGGAGAGCGCATCGACTCAGCCACCTACGTCAGCATGAAGCAAAAGGCTTGCGCCGAGTTGGGGATGACTTCGTTTCATCACCCCGTTCCCGCCGACATCTCACAGGAAGACCTTGAAAAACTGATCAAACAACTCAATGCCGACCCCAAGGTTCATGGCATTTTGGTGCAGTTGCCCCTGCCCGACCATCTGGATGAGGAGCGCATTCTTTCACTTATCAGCATTGAAAAAGATGTGGATGGCTTCTCACCGATCAACCTCGGTCGGCTTGCCCAAAAAGGACGTGAGCCGCTATTTGTCCCATGCACCCCGTATGGCTGTATCTATCTTTTGAAAGAAGCTGGCGTAAAGATCGCGGGCGCGAATGCCGTGGTTTTGGGTCGCTCGAATATTGTGGGAATGCCCGCCGCATTGCTTCTTATCAAAGAGAATGCCACTGTCACAGTCGTCCACTCACGCACAAAAGACATCCCTGCCGTCTTGCGCGAAGCAGATATCGTCATCGCTGCCATTGGGCGCGCCGAAATGGTGCGCGGCGACTGGCTAAAACCCGGCGCTGCCGTGATCGACGTGGGCATCAACGGCATCCCCATGTTGAATGAAGATGGTTCACCTGTCATCAGCCAGAAAACCGGCAAACCGCGCCAAAAACTGGTGGGTGATGTGAACTTTGCCGAGGCGAAGGAAGTGGCTGGGTTTATCACCCCAGTTCCCGGCGGAGTAGGACCGATGACCATCGCCATGCTGATGGCAAACACATTGCGGGCGGCAGAAATTCAAGAAAAATAATACAAGTCAATCTACCCTTCAAAAAGCCCATGCTTTCGCGTGGGCTTTTTCTATTAAAACCCTTGACATAATAATAAACTAGTAATATTACGAATTTATTACTAGTAACAAATTGAAAGTAGTTAAGGAGTCAAAATGGTTGATCTTAGCCCTCATACCAAAAAATTTCAAAAAGAATTAAATTCCGGCACATCCTCTTTGGTATTACTAAGCGTGCTTAGTAGAAGCAGCGAACCAATGTATGGTTACCAGATCGCAAAAATGCTCGAAGAGAGCAGCCCTGAAATGCCAATGATGAAGCAGGGCACTTTGTACCCTGTTCTGCGCTCACTCGAAGAGAACGGTTTATTGGAAAGCACCGTGGAACCCTCTGTTTCAGGACCACCGCGCCGATACTACAACATCACGAACCACGGGCGCGAAGCCCTATCAGAGTGGGCTGAACTGTGGAAACAGACCAAAAATTTTGTTGATGCAAACTTGAAAGGATCAGGCAATGTTTAATACGATTGAAGAATATACAAATGCCATAAAGCAGGAATTAAGCGATGCCGACCCTGCTCTGGTAAAAGACGCCCAATCAGATGCTCGTGAACATTTGACCATGGCAGTGAATGCAATTCAAGAAAAACAGCCGGACCTCTCCCATACAGATGCTTTGAAATATGCGATAGATCAGTATGGCACTCCCGAAGAGACCGCTGCCGCATACCGCGAAGCAGAGCGCCTCACATTCCCTGCATTGAATCAAACCGCAAAACCGCGCTCGATACTTTCTCGTTTTTTGGCGTATACGCCGACTCGCGCGCATGGGGAGCGTTGTTCTACATGCTGATCTCCTTTGTAACCGGAACGTTCTACTTCGCTTGGGCAGTGACGGGAGTATCGATTTCCATTTCCACACTCATCTTCATTTTTGGCTTTCCAATCGCCCTGCTCTTTTTACTCTCTGTTCGCGGGCTGGCGTTACTTGAAGGACGCCTTGTAGAAGCGCTGCTCGGAGTGCGTATGCCGCGCCGCCCATTATTCTCACATCAAGGCATGAAATGGCTGGACCGTCTCAAAGCGCTATTGGCAGACCGTCAGACATGGCTCATGATCCTTTACATGTTGATCCAGTTCGTTTTGGGAACGGTCTACTTTGTACTGATCGTAACCGTGCTTAGCCTTTCACTATCCTTCATCGCGATCCCGTTCTTGCAGGAATTCTTCCACATGGATGTGGTGATGTTCAACAACGAACGCTTTGCCCTCCCAACCTGGGCATACCCCTTGTGCGTATTGGGCGGCTTCCTGTTTTGGACGATCTTCATGAATATTGCCAGGGGAGTGGGTCAACTGCACGGACGTTTTGCAAAGTGGATACTGGTTGGTGAATAGCTCTAAAAAACAAATAGTCCGGCTCAAACCGGACTATTTGTTTTGATTCTGTTTCTCAAGGCTTGATCAATAACCCAAGGTGGTTGCCCACGGGGCGTTCCTTGCCGGGTTGATTCGTTTCAATAGGCGAGTTGAGTACAACCGCTTTGCCATTTGCGCCTCGAATGACCATTGCCGAAGAACCGCCGCCATCCATATTTGCGCCGGTGTGTACCCCAAAAGATACAAGCAATTCACCCAATTCAGGGAAAGTGACGCCTTCGCTGTACCCGCTTTGGCGTCCATCCACCACCATCCAGGTAAGCCAACGAGCGTTTCGGTTTATACCCATGGCAGTGCGCGGATTCGGAATCTGCGCCGCAAGATTTTTAATGACTTTGCCGTTCTCCACGATCATGCGGTCACCTGAAACAGCATTGAATACCTGTCCAGCGGATTTGTTGAAAGAAACCTGATTTTTGCGGGCAATATACACCACAGGTTGGGCTGTACTTTTCGGTGAATAAACTTTTCCGCGTGAAGCCGCATAATCGCTGATGCGCACCGGATCGCCACCTGTTGCGCATAGCGATGCAGGGGAATGTGCCGCATCGAGATAACTGAAATACCCGCCATTGATGGCTGCCGAGAGTTTAAATTCCTCAAGGAATTGAGAAGTGGTTCGAGTGCAGAGTACATCGGTATTATTTGGCGAAGGGGTGACCAGAAACTCAAGCTTTGTGTTTTGCAGGTCAATTGCCATCACATGCACCACGATCTTGCGCGGACTTGTGAGGTCTTTTCGAATATACGTCATACCTGGAAATAATTGTTGAATGACCGAATCGGGGCGGCTGTTGCTGCTGACCTTTTTCAAATAATCGCGCGAGCACCAACCAACCGAACCATCAAGTTTTTCGATCTTTGCCCATTTGGCATCAGATTCGTCCAATACTGGAACAACATCGTTCTTAAATAAGGCATTGGTCGTTTTCGCAGATAGATTAGCGCTCTCGCGCACATTGAGTTTGGATGTATTGATGCGGTACCAGTTTTTATCCTGATGAGCAGGGACAACCACCGCAGGCGGTACCACCACTGTGCCTGGGTCGCGGGCGCTGACGAGGTACTCACCAGCGCTCCAGCCTTCACGGCTGCCATCCTGACTTCGAATTTTGAGCCACTGGTTATCGGGAGTGGCGTCTAATTTTTCCACCAATTCGCCAAAGGTCAAAAGCCCAATGGCTTCAAATTCCAACCCCGGACCAGAGCGGATCTTCAACCCCGACGGAGTGACACGATACCAATTTTTGTCCTCTTCTTCGGGCGGGGTGGAGGCTCCAGAGCCAGAATCAGTTCCACTTCCAGTTCCTGAGCCGCTATCTGCTCCCGTATCACTTTCGCCAGAGGTACTTCCTCCCGTACCTGAACCAGTGTCTGTATTTGTTCCTCCCGTCGAAGAATCAGTGCTGCTGATATTTTGCAGATAGGCGGCAAAGCCCCAGCCCGTCAGGGTGCCGTCTGCATTTTTGATATTGAGCCATGTGCCGTCAGAATTTTCGCCGATTTTTTCAACTACTTCATTCAAAGTCAGGCTGCCGATTTGTGCGAAGTTTAAACCGGCGCCTTCACGCACCTTTAGTGACCATGCAGTGACACGATATTTTTTGCTGGGTTTGGGCGGTTCTGTCGTACCAGATGTACCGCTTACACCAAAACGCTGTTTGAAAGCATCTGCATTTCCGTTGAAGTAATTCAGATCTATGTTCAGGCTTTCCACACCGTAGAGAGTGCCGTCGCCGTTGTCGGTGAATTGCCAGAGCGTCCATGTATCCCATGGACCGGGCACAAGCGGCTTTGAGACCCCGTAATTTGCGACCCAAAGCGGATATTGTTTGAAGTAGTTGAGCGAACCGGTTGGAATTCCAACCGCCACGGTATTTTCCTTCCAATAATAATAGCCCGTATAAATGCCGATCTCTTTATTGGTTGGAATGAGCTTCTTTAATTGCTCAATGAAGTTGTACCAATTCTTCCAGCCTTTATATGCCCCGTTGTAATTATCTTCAAAATCGCACCACAAAGGCAGCTCGCCAAAATCGCCATCGAACATCGAAACCCATTTTTCTGCCTGGGTTTTGGGTGCTACACGACTATCGTAAAACCAATACGAACCGCGCGGCAGACCAACTGCTTTTGATTCACGCCAGTTCGCTTTGAAATCACGGTCACCCCATGTATTTTGCCCTGCGCGCACGATCACAAAAGATGCGTTTTCTCGCATTTTTGAAAAATTAACACCTTGCGGAGTTTGGGGGTCATCCTGGTAGAAGCTGATATCAGCGCCGATAATATTCGTCATGAGTTTCTCCTTGTATCTTTATCAACCGTACCAAAGCTATTTTTTCATTATAAACCATGAAAAAAGCTGTTAAAAAATCGCTTCAAAATGGTGGATGTTCGGTGCAGCGCCTGCTTTGCCCTCTACTGCAATGACATCCACCTGCCATTGCTCGATCTCGTTTTCAGCCGCAATGTGCGCGGCAGAATTAAACATGTGTTCACGTTTACGGGGTGTAATTTGCTGCTCAGGAAAAAAAGACTTGGAAGAAGTGAGAGTTTTTACTTCGACAAAGATGGTGATGCCGCCCTTTTGAGCGATGATATCGATTTCTCCATACGGCGTGCGGACGTTCCTCCGCTTCACTTCGTAGCCGTGGCTTGCCAGCCAGACCGCAGCCTGCTCCTCGCCCCAGGCGCCAACTCGCTGATTGTGCGTGCTCACGAAAGGAATTTCTCCAAAATTTCCTGCAAACGAGAGTGGAGATTGCGCTTGCGTGGAAATTTTCCATGCACAAGCGTTGCATATTTTTGCGCCATCAAACTTGTGGTGCGTTCAATGGCATAGGCAAAAGATTCCTCTCGGGCAGACGCACTCATTTGCTTACGCAGTTCCGGCTCCAGGCAAAGGCGGGTGAGTTTGGCGGTGAAGGCTGGCAGGTCTTCGGTAGAGAGATAGCCAGTTACGCCATCCTGCACAGTATCGCCGACACCAACCGATTCAATGCCCATCACTGGCAGCCCTGCTCCCATGGCTTCGATCACCGAAAGCGGGTGGACTTCAGTAACGGAGGCAGTTGCGAAAATATCACACATGGCGATGTAGGAAGGAAGTTCTTGGTAGGGAACTCTGCCTATCATGTGAATACGCTCAGCCGTATCCTGCTCTGCAATGAATTCGCGGATGTCTTCTTCATATTGCTTCACACCGCCGCCGATCAGCAAAAGGCGAACACTTGGAATGGCTTTGGCGACCCCTGAAAAAGACTCGATTAAAAATGGCAGGTTTTTTTCAAGCGCAATGCGACCAGCGTAAACGATCAAGATGTCGTCTGCTTTGAACCCGTGATTTTTTCGTAAAAGAGGCTTTGCAGATTGGAAGTTACTCAAATCTATGCCGTTGGGGACGATCTCAATATTGCTTTCCACTTTTAGCTCACGCAGCACATTTGCCATTCCAGCAGAAGGGGTGATGACCATGTCCACCGCTTTGCAAAAAGGCGGCATGTATGATTGCAACAATCCAACACTGACTTCGTCTGGCATCAGTGGCAGGTATGCCTGGGCGTACAGGTCGTAACGGGTGTGATTTGTAAAAATAATGGGAATGTTTTTAGGACGGCAATATCGCAGCGCCAGTCTTCCACTGAGGAATGGGTGATGTACATGCACCACATCCATGGTTTGGAGGAGTTCTTTTGCTTCGCGTGAATACCGCATGGATAGATAAAAGCCGGTATCTGCAATGGGCAGCCCGGGGCTGCGGATGATATTGGGTTCATCATCCTGGAATTCCACGTCACCAAAGGTGAATACAAAAACCCCGTGCCCGGCTTTTTCGAGATATTGTTTATTGACTTCAACGTAGTTTGTAATGCCGCTGATGTACGGCTTGTAACTATCAACCATCATTCCGATTCGCATGGGTCTATGCTAATAGATTGGGTGATTACGTGTCAAGGTGTGTTTTTTTCAACATGGTAGAATTGCAAGCCCCAGGAGTTAAAAATGCCAGTCAAATTGATTTTACGAACCAATGAATATGAAGTAAAAGCCGGAATGGCTTTATTGGATGCCTTGAAGAAATGCAATATCATTCCCGAATCTGTAATCGCCACGCGTGAAGGGGAATTGATCACCGAAGACGAGATATTGAAAGACGGGGAAGTCATCAAGCTCATTGCAGTGATATCAGGCGGTTAATATGAAGTGTAAGAAGTGTGGCGGCAAAGCCTCGGTCAATATGCGCCAGCATCGTATGGCGTTATGCAAGGAACATTTTGTCGAATGGATCCCCGAACAGACCGAGCGGTTCATCAAAAAATACAACATGTTCACCCGCGAGGAGAAAATTCTCGTGGCGGTTTCTGGCGGCAAAGATTCGCTCGCCTTGTGGGATATTCTCACCCGCCTCGGCTACAAAGCAGATGGGCTGTATCTTGGGCTTGGCATTGATGGCGGCGTGAATTATTCGGACGAATCTCACCGCTTGACGGCTGAATTTGCCGAAAAAAATGGATTAACCTTGCACACGGTCAATATCGAAAAAGAATATGGTTATTCCATTCCGGTCTTGTCTGAGATCAGCTATCGCGGACACGGCAAACCCTGTTCTGTTTGCGGGTTGGCAAAACGCCATGAGATGAATCGCATTGCCCGTGATCTTGGGTACGACGTCCTCGCTACCGGTCACAACCTTGATGATGAGGCTGCTGTTTTATTCGGGAACACCTTGCAATGGTCGCCAGATTATTTACTGCGTCAGGGACCGGTTCTGCCTGAAAAAGATGGGCTTGCCCGTAAAGTGAAGCCTTTGTGCCGTTTTTACGAGCGTGAAATGACCGCTTATTCAATTGCAAGGGGTATCGAATATATTTATGATGAATGTCCATTTGCCGATGGAGCAACACAAGTCTTTTATAAAGAGACGTTGAACCAGCTTGAAAATACCCGCCCAGGGATCAAACTTACCTTTTATTTGCGTTTCCTTGATGCGCGGCAGAGTGGGAATTTATTTATCGAAAAAGATGCGGTTCAGGCACATATTCATCCATGTGCTACATGTGGTCAGCCCACTTCTGCGCCTGATATGTGCTCGTTCTGTAGAATGATCGAAAAAGCAAATACAACGGCTGAGTAAAGCTATCGCACGACGGTTGCTATCAAACTTACAATAAATAATCCAAGTGCCACATATCCGGCGATCTGTTCTGGAGAAAAAAGCGGGATGCGCGGTATTTCAAACCCGAAGCGGTCGATTTCGTACTGCTTCGGCGTATCTAATTTGCCAAGCAATGCATCACGGAAGATGGTTACATCGGCGGGTCTGTCTTTGGGATGAAGTGACATTGCCCATAAGACGGCTCTTTCCACGCTGGGGCTGAGGCGTGGATTAATATCGGCAGGGGGAGTCAGGCTGCGGCTACTTAAGAAGCGTTTACGCGCTTCGGCTGGCGGTTCGTTGGTTAACAGGTGGTACAGGGTTGCGCCAAAGGAGAAAATATCCGCTTTCGCATCGGTGTGTACGTCATCCCCTCCATATTGTTCAAGCGGCGTGTAAAGCGCAGTTCCCTGCCCTTGGATGACAGTGACGGTTGCCTCTCCTGGCGCCATGATCTTCACCAGACCAAAATCTACCAGTTTGACAAGCCCGCTCGGGGTCAGTTTGATATTGCTCGGTTTGATATCGCGGTGGACAATTGGCGGGTCTTGCTGGTGCAGGTAGTTTAGGGCGTCGGCGATCTGGGTAGCCCATTTGAGTACATCTGCTTCGGGAAGGAATACGTTGTTGCGGCGGGCTTCCTGCATAAGTTGGCGCAGGTCTTTGCCGGGGACGTAATCCATTACCAGATAGTCTAGTGAGCCAAGTGAAAAGAAGTCTGAAACTTTTGGCAGGTTGGGGTGGTCTAGGCGCGCAAGCACAGAAGCTTCGCGAAAGAATTGATCGCGGGCTTGTGTGAGCACCTCGGGGGGGAGAGATTTGTCGTGTTCTACTTCTTTGATCGCACACTGGCGTCCTTGCAGGCGTGTATCATCTGCAAGATAAATATTGCCGGTGCCGCCACGCCCGATCTGTTCACGGACAATGTAGCGTTCACGCAGAATCTCCCCGTTTGCTAATGATGGGGGCAATCCTTCTCCTTTAGTTCTTGAAGCGGGTGTGCGGCGTTTATGTGATATTTTCGGCGTGTATCACATTTGCAATTCTGCGGCGTGCAGATTGCAATATAATCATCCACAGATGCCCGCTTTTCTGCTAATATTATAAACGTCTTTGCAGTGAAGCGGGTTAGGCTAAAAAAACTATTTGGTGCATCCAGAAAGGGCGCCTCTACATTAAGGAGATTATGGAACGAGAAGAGGAATACCCAATTCTTGTCGCGCAGGATGGTCCCCTAAAAGGGCAGCGTTGGAATTTAAGCCGGACTTTGATGATGGGGCGCGACCCCAGTTGCGATATTCAAATACAAGACCGTCAGGTTTCACGTTTTCATGCGCGAATTACCCCCAGTTCTGAAGGCGCAACGTTGGAAGACCTTGGCAGTAAGAATGGAACCAACTACAACGGCGCAGAGTTGGGTGGACCTATCATGCTGCAAGACGGCGATATGTTCGGCATTGCTCTTGCACAGCAATTTACCTACCTCACTTCCGATGCCACCATGCCGCTTGCCGAAGGTGGACCCCGTTCTGGCAGGCTGGTGATGGAACAAAAATCACGACAGGTGTGGGTGAATAACCAGCAATTGATTCCGTCCCTTTCTGCTCAGCAGTTCAAACTTCTTTGGGTCTTATACGAAAAACAAGGACAAGTGATCGACCGTACCCAACTTGTATCAGAAGTATGGGGCGAAGAACAAACCGCCGGGGTTTCAGACCAGGCATTAGATGCGTTGATCCGCCGCTTGCGCGACCGGCTGGCTGTGTTAGACCCCAGTCATCAATACATCAATACCGTCCGCGGACATGGGCTGCGTTTGGATAACCCCGCTCTGGGAGAATGAAGCATGGATGCACAGTCAGAAAAAGTGCTTGCGCAACTCATTCGCAATACCCGTATTGCATCACTTGGCACGTGGCGCGATGATTACCCCCAGGTTTCCATGGTGTCGTACATTTACGCCGAAGATTTTTCAGCATTCTATATTTTTGTAAGCCGTCTTGCCCAGCATACAGTGGATATGGAGAAATACAATCGTGTCTCTCTGCATATTTGCGAAACAGATGACGGCAGGGAAGACCCCCAGACCCTTGCACGTGTATCCATTCGGGGCAAAGCAGAGAATATTCAGATCGGCGAGCCGGGCTATACTCCACTTAAGGAGCAATACCTTGCGCGTTTCCCCGAATCAGAAAGACTCTTTTCCCTTTCCGATTTTAGCTTCTGGCGCATCACCCCGCGCGGCGGGCGTTACATAGCGGGTTTTGCCAAAGCCTTCAATATTACAGCCGATTCCTTGGTGAATGTTTCAAACCGATAATCTTTCAACCGTCACTTAAAAAGTGGCGGCTGTTTTTCAGGAGCCAGCATTGTCCAAATTGAAATTGCTTGCTGTGTTTGCCCACCCGGATGATGAAGCGATGGGCATGGGCGGGACATTGGCAAAATATGCCGCCGAAGGCGTGGAAACACACCTGATCTGCGCCTCACGCGGAGAGATGGGCTGGTTCGGAACCGAGGAGCAGAATCCTGGCTGGGAGAGTCTCGCCCAAATCCGTGAGGATGAATTGCGTAATGCCGTCAAAGAACTGGGGATGACCAGTCTCTCGTTCCTTGATTATCTCGATGGGCAGGTTGACCAGGCGGACCATGCCGAAGCCATTGAAAAAATAGTCACACTTATTCGACGTATCAAACCACAGGTGGTTGTTACATTCCCACACGATGGGAACTACGGGCATCCAGACCATATTGCCATCGGTCAATTTACCAATGCCGCCATTGTCTGCGCCGCCGACGCATCATACAATCCTTCAAGCGGACTGGAACCTCACCGTGTTTCAAAACTTTACTACATGGTAGATGGTGAAAATTTTATCAACTTGATCGCACCATACATGGGTGATATGACCTTTCCTGTCGATGGGCAGCTTCGCGGTGAGAACCCCTGGAAAGAATGGATGGTCACCACACGTATTGAAATGTCAGAGTATTGTCATACTGCGTGGCGAGCCATTCATTGCCATAAAAGTCAACTCGCCACACTTGGGGCGCTGGCAGAGATGCATGAAGATGCTGCTGTGGCTGTACTGGCAATGCAGGGAGCGTTCTTCAGGGCATTTAGCCTTGTCAATGGCGGCAGAGCGGTGGAAGACGACTTTTTCGCAGGGTTAAGGTAACAAAAAGCGGAGTTTGCAAACTCCGCTTTTTGTTACCTTAATTATTAACTCACCTTACGCAGATTTGCGGAAAAACATGGATTTACCCTCACCCTAACCCTCTCCCGAAGGGAGAGGGGACTCCCTTCCCCTTCGGGGGAAGGGCTGGGGATGAGGGCGTGTAAGGTGAGTTAATAATTAACTCACCTTACACGATTTCGTTGTAGGGGCGACTCGTCAGAGATTAAGCATATGTCAATCCTCAAGAAAGGGTCACCCTTTGCGCAGGGTTTTTATAGAACCCGCTAATTACCCCATATTCTTTTTCATAGACATTTTAAGCGCGACCTTGTAAACCTCACCGATCTTTTCGCCCATTGCCTGTGCTTCGGGGTTATCTGGCTGCTGCTCCATTTGTGTGATCAACCCTGCTAAAGTATCAAGCAATTCCTGAGTAACGATTTCAGGGGTCTGATTTAATGCCTGTTCCATGGTGGCGGCATCTGGCAGTTGGATCAACTGTTCAATGATCGCGACCTCCGGCGGGGCGCTTGCCGCCTGAAGCACCTGGATCATCTTTTGCAGCTTGCCCATTCGCTCGTATTCATTCTTCTCGGCAGCCTGTTGCAGCATTTGCTGGGCAACCTCAACCGCATCTTGTGTGAATTTATCAAGGTTGGCAGATACAGCTTGTTCAATATCGGGTTGGGCAAGCAGGCTTTCGATGAACCCCGTAGCTTGCTTTAAGCGGGCTTCCATCTGTTTATCCACCTCTGCCACAAACCCCAGCAGTTTTTCGCGGATGCCTTCAAGGCGGCTCTTTTCTTCGCCTTCGGCTTTATCAATGCGTTCGCTCAGGGTTTGAAAGAAGGAATAATCCATACCGCCGCGAGCCATGGAAACATAAGCGCGAACACGGGCATCCGTCTTGGATTCAAGCACAAAATCCAGCAGCTTTTCACGGGTCAATTCCTTGCCTGCATCCTGTAATTGGTGTTGAACCGCTTCCATTTCTCCAACTGATTCTTTTAACTGTTTGCCATATTCGGTTTCTTCAAGCAGTTGGGTTTGAATATCGATCAAGACACGAGCCATTTGCTCCTGCCCGCTGCCAAGGGCGCTTTGCGCAATGCGGCTAAATAAAGCGAAGAACTGTTCGTCAATGATCCTGGCGTTATCCTTGATCAATTCCGCGCGAACATCCTTGGATGTGACCTGCATCAGGCGTTCGATGAATTGAACCCGTTCTTGTTGCATCTTGAGCATCTCAGGGGTTACGCCGTCTTTACCGAGAATGGTTTCGATCATCGATTCGTAGGTGAGGTTGGCTTGCGGGTTGAGCAAATACCCCTTGCGTCTTTCAGCAGGAAGGCGCTCTGTGATCTGCTTGATCAACGGACCGATCATGCGTTCCTGCTCATGGAGCGGCAAGCCCAGTTCAGAGGGGAAGAACGTGAGTAATAATTCTTTTTCGTTGTCATGGTAAACGATAGGTGTAGCAAGCCGACCCTGATATCCGCAATGCGGGCAGTGAGCATGGTTAGATTGCCCGCCAAGAAGGCGTTGCTTGGCGCCGGGGTCGGCTGTCACATCGAATAATTGTTCAACGTGGGCGGCGATCATTTGTCTACAACGGGGACATGCAATTTGTGTTTGTGCCATTTATAGTTCCAGTTTCAAATTTTATTTGCGGGGTGTATTTTACACGAATTACGCATCACAAAGAGCATCCTTTGTGATGCGTAATAAAAAATTGGGAGTGTCCAATATCAAAGATAAGGAATGTCATTGCGAGCCCGATAGGGCGAAGCAATCACGGAATGTAGTAGGCGATTGCTTCGTCGGGCTACCGCCCTCCTCGCAACGACATCTTCTGGTATGTCTGATGTTAGACACTCCCAAAAAATTACAAGATCAAGTGGCTTCCAGATTACCCCACCAGTTCTTCCAGGCGGTCAATGTACCCTTCCATTACGGCAAAGGTCTCTTCCACTGCTTTCGGTTTGGTCAAATCCACGCCAGCCGAGTTCAAGACATCCAATGGGTATTTGGACGAGCCAGATTTTAAGAAGCCGAGGTAATTTTCCGCCGAGTTTGGCTCTCCGCGCAAAATGCGCCCCGAAAGGGCATGTGCGCCAGAAATGCCGGTGGCATATTGATACACATAGTAATCTGCAAATAGATGGCTGAAAGTAGACCATACCATCCCTACGCGCGGACGGTCGATCTTAACCTTGGGACCGAATCCTTCGCTAAAAAGATCTGCCATCAGATTCATCATGGAATCTGCGGTGAGGGGTTCGCCGCGTTCGGCGCGTTGATGTGTTTCCAGTTCAAAACGTGCAAGAGTGGGCATTTGGAAGAAATAACGGAAGAAGTTTCCGCTAATAGCTTCTTCGATAAGCCCGATCAGGAAATTCGGGTCTTTCACAGTTTTGAGAAGGTGACCACGCATCATGGCTTGATTGAAATTGGACGCCACCTCTGCTACAAAGAGCGAATACCCTGAATAAGCAAAAGGCTGGTTCTTCCATGATAGATACGAATGCATCGAATGTCCAAGTTCGTGTGCCAGAGTGCTCATGGAACCGATGTCATTTGTGTACGACATCATAATGAAAGGATGAGTTTCGGGCGAGCCGTATGAAAATGCTCCATTCATTTTGCCAACATTGACCGTCGAATCCACCCAGCGGTCTTTCAAACATCCCTGCCGCAGGGCGCTGACGTATTCTTTGCCAAGCGGAGTAAGACTGTCGCTAATATAGTCCACTGCTTTTTCAAAAGAGATCGGCGTGCTCTTTTTGGCAAGCGGCGCCCACACATCATAATACTGGAAATCTTTTAACTTCAGCGCCTTGCGCTTGATCTCAAAATAGCGGTGCCACACCGGCAATTTCTTTTTGAACGTATTGATCAGGTTGTGAAATACAGCCTCGGGAACATTGTTGGCAAATAACGAAGCAGAAAGTGTCGAATTAAACTTGCGCGCCCGCATGTTGAAAACATTTGCGCTGATCGATGTGGAGAGATTGGTCGCCAGTGTATTCTTGAACTCAATGTGTTTGTTGTGGTAATTGTTAAACGAACTTTCGCGCACTTTTCGGTCGGGGTGCTCCAATAGGGTGGAGTAAAAATTACCCTGTGTGATCTCGATCTTCTTGCCCTTGCTGTCTACAGCCGGTTCAAATTTGAAATCTGCATTAACCAACATGCTTGTACTGTTTTGAGCGCCGCTAAACGGATCACCGACCATGCCAAGGATTTCCTCCACTTCAGCCGAGCGAACATGCGCCTGCTGGCGGAAGAGGTCGTCAAAATTCTGGCGGTACGCGGCAAGCTTTGCATTCTTCTTCATCCAAGTATCGAGTTTCTTCTCGCCGATCTTTAATAGCTCAGGATTTAAGAATGAAACAGCCGCACCAACTTGCCCCATCATACCTTGCGCTTTGCCAGCCATACCCGCTGCTTCCTGGTTGGTTGTATCTACTGCATAAAGAAACTGGGCATACATAAAAACGGTGTAAGCCTTCAAAGAAACACCCTCAACCGCTTTCAAGCCTTTCAAAAGCATCTCGGGGCTTTGCCCAAGTTTTCCGGCAAACTTCTTAACATTGGGTAGGTCTTTTACGATGGCTTTCAAAGCGGCTTCCCACTGTTTGGGTGATTTGAAAACACTCTCGGCGTTCCATGTGTATTTCTTGTTCACTTGATTTCGTGACGAGATCTTTGACATTGGTTTATCCTTTTCATAAATCTGATGGCAGGTTAAAAACCTGTACTGCAAAAATAACTTGCACTAAAAAATACCCAAAACTATCGGGGTAATGAAAAACAAATTCGCGCACCAGTTCCCGCCGCGTTCGAGCCGTTTTTTCCTTCCACCCAAATACGCCCGCCATGCGAATCGATGATGGCGCGGGCAAGATACAACCCTAAGCCCGCTCCCTTGGTATGTTTAACCGCAGTGTTGGAACGATAGAAACGATCAAAGATATGCGGCAGGTCTTTTGCGTCGATCCCGGGTCCCTCATCGCTGACGCAGATGACGACTTGTTCAGGGAGGATGTTTCCCGCAATTTTTATTTCACCTTCAGGCGCGTATTTCAACGCATTAGAAACGAGATTTGAGAGAACCTGCTCCAGGCGGTTTTCATCACCGAGGACGATCGGAAAATTTTCAGGGAATTCTGAAACGATCTTGTGTTTGGGCGATTGGGATGTAAACCGTTCGCTCACTCTTAACGCAAGGCTGGGGATGGCGACATCAGCTTGATTCAAGCTCAAGCCTCCCGCTTGCAGCCGCGAAGCGTCCAGCAGGTCGTCGATCATTTTTGACAGGCGGTCTGCTTCTTCTTCGATGACGCTGAGCGAATCGTTGATGGTGTTCTTATCCCATTTTGCATCGGCGCGGCGCAAGGTGGAAGCATATCCTTTGATAAGCGCCACGGGGGTTCGTAACTCGTGGCTGACAATGGAGATAAAGGTGGCTTTCATCTCGTCGGCGGCACGGAAGTGGGAAATATCGCGTACTGCCACAATAACATTGCGCAGCTTTCCTTCATCTGAAAGAAGCGGGGCATAGGTAATGCCGACCGGCACGGCTGAAGATGCAGAACGTTTTAGATCGCCTTCTACATATAAAGTGGCATTGGGCGTAAGCGGCCAGCCCGAGGTAATGGCTTCTTCCAGCGTACTTTCTTGAGGCTTCTTTTTCCATTGAATGATCTCGCGGTGCGGCTTGTTTGCGATCTCTTCGCGCTTCAATCCGTATAATGCACAAAAGGCTTCGTTAGATCGTTCGATATTCAAGTCGGCATCGAGGATAAGCATACCGTCACCGGCTGAATCCAGCAGGGCATCGAGTCTTTTCTTTTCGTAAGAGACTTGCCCGTAGAGTTGGGCATTGAATACCGCAATGGCTGCCTGGTCTGCAAAGGATTGCAGGAGGATGCGGTCGTTGGGCGTGAACACATCGGGATAATTGCGGAAGATGAAAATGACGCCGATCACTTGTCCGTGGGTAGAGAGGGGCAAACCTGTGCCGTTGAGCAACCCCATGCTTGCGGTGTAGGTCAGTTCTTTTAACATGCGGTTGAGCTCGGTCACATCCAACTCGCGGACTTTTTCTTCGGCGAGCAACGGGGTTAAATAGGAGAGAAAAGCCGGGGCGATGCCATGTGCCGCAGCGACGCGCCAGCCGTCGGGTAGTTTGAGCGCAATGATGCCTGCCTGCCCGGCTAGCATTTCAATGGAGACCCGCAAAATGCGCGCCATCAGTTTTTCCAGATCCAATTCCTGGGTTAAGAGGCGCGAAATCTCCAGCAGGTAATCACGCTGGCGAACCCGAAAATCTGGAAGCATGGATGGGACAATGGACATGGTTTGATTATTTTATCACCAGCATTCAGATGGCTTGTAAGATTTCTGTAAGCGTATTTTTTTGCCGTCAATGCCAATTTGGCTTCCTTTTGCTTATATAATGCCCGCGGTCACAAATTGCGTTTCCCCTCTTCTAAAAAACGTAATTTGTGACCGGCTGGGTATAATTGCGGTATGGCAAAAAAACATCCACTCAAGGTATTTATCAGTTATGCTTCTCCTGATCGTGAACAGGCGCAGCGTCTGCATGGTCATCTTTTAGGGCTGGGCGTGGAGCCTTGGATCGATACAGAAGACCTTCTTCCCGGACAAGAATGGAAGATGGCGATTTCCCATGCATTGGATAAGACCGATATTGTGCTTATCTGCCTTTCAAAGAACTCCATAAGCAAGGAGGGCTATGTTCAAAAGGAAATGCGCCTCGCTCTGGACCGGGCGCTGGAGATGCCGCACGGTGAGGTTTTTCTTATCCCATGCCGGTTCGAGGAATGTGATCTTCCGTTCAATTTAAGGGAATATCAGGTTGTTGATCTGTTTTCAGAAAATGGAATGCGTATGTTGGGAAAAAGCCTCTCTGCCCGTGCGCAGAAGGTTGATGCTATTTCCCCAAATGTGACAGGGACAGTTCCCTTTGAAACTAAGAAAAAGCCCGCACCTCGCAACCAGGCTGACAAGAAGAACGATACAAAAGTCGAGATTCATATTCATGGGAATGTAACGGATTCCAATCTGATTCTTGGCGATGGAAATCAGGCAGAGATCTCTTCAAAGAACGGCGAGTGAAATACTTAAGGCAGGATTTTGAAGGATGTACTTGTCATTCCATCAATTCTTGTCTATACTGTGTGAAATTCAAATACCGCTCAAGGAGACGAATCAATGTCCACTGTACGCGATATGATCCATAAAAAAGGTAGTGAAATATTCTCCATTGCGCCAGATGCCACTGTTTTTGAAGCTCTTACTGTGATGGCAAAGAATAACGCTGGCGCATTGATGGTGGTTCGTGGGGGCAAGGTGGAAGGTATTATTTCGGAGCGTGATTGTGTACGTAAAGTGGATCTTGTGGGGAGATCGGTGAAGGCTACAAAAGTACATGAGATTATGACCAGTAAGGTGATATATGTTGAGGCGGGGCAGCAACTTGAAGAGTGTATGGCGTTGATGATTGACAAGAATATCCGTCATTTGCCGGTGTATGATGGCAAGGAACTGCTTGGTTTGATCTCTGTTAGGGATGTTCTTAAAGAAGTTATAGATGTTCAGAAATTTATGATCTCTCAATTGGAGCATTACATCACAGGCGGGGGCAGGTAAAGTAAAAAAAAGACGCCGCGCTTTATAGCGCGGCATCTTTTTTTTAGATCTTTTGTGTGGGTTGCTCGCCGACATCCCCGTGTCTTGAGCAGGATAAAAATGGTCTTTTGCAAGAAGTCTATTCTTCCTCGGCGTCAATTTTTTTTGTAAGTATCAATAAAACCACTGAAACCAGGATCAATACAACAGATAGAGCCATTGCTACGCCAAGGTCACGCTCAACCCCGATGTAGATGGCAATTGGCATGGTTTGGGTGATACCCTCCAAATTACCTGCAAATAATATCGTTGCGCCAAATTCGCCGAGGGCGCGCGTCCATGTAAGGATGGTTCCGCTTGCCAGGGCGCGGGCTGAAATGGGAAGCATGATCTCGTAAAATACCTGCCATTGGTTTGCGCCTTCCACGTAAGCTGATTCTTCAAGCTGTTTATCCACGTGTGCGAAACCGATTCGTGCAGAGCGAATGAACAAAGGGGCGGCGACAAATAATTGCGCCATGATGACGGCAGTTGTTGTGAATGGAATGCTGATGCCAACTTCGCTTAAGTACGCGCCGAAAATTCCTCTGCGCCCAAAGGCGATTAAAAGCGCCAACCCTGCCACAGATGGGGGCAGGACAATGGGCAGGTCTATAACCAACTCCAGCCATGATTTGAACTTGAATTTCCAACGGGCAAGCAGGTATGCCAGCGGGGTTCCCAATACAACAGTAATCAGCGTAGACAGGGAACTTGTGACCAGGCTTAATTTAAGCGCCTGAAACGCCTGCCTTGAAAGCGTATTTGCAAAAAAGCCAGGTTCGATAGAACGATATATCAACGCAAATAACGGCAGGGCAAAGAAGGCGAGCAGTATTAAACTGGGGAGGATGAAAATCCATTTGGATATCCCTCCTCTAAAAATGCGATGGGAAGTTCTTTGGAGTCTTGTCATATACCATAAATAAAAATTGCGGGGTTAATGTCCCGCAACTTTTATTTTACTAAGAATTATTTTACTGGAATAAATCCCCATTTGGCTAATATGGTCTGCCCCTCAGCAGAGAGGACGTACTCAATGAATTTTGCGGCGATGTCGGCATTTTCAGAATTGACCAGCGGGGCGATGGGGTATTTTGCGATGACGTTCAACTCGGCTGGGATTTCGAGTGTCTTCAAATCAGGCGCAGCGATTGCATCGGATGTGTAAACAATGCCCGCGTCCGCTTCACCAAGTTGGACCTTGGTCACCACCTGCTTGACATTATCTTCATTGGAAACGACGTTTGCCAAAACCTTGTCTTTGAAATCGATCCCAAATGAGCCGTTCATTAGATCAAATGCTTCGAGTGAATATTTTCCAACCGGAACTTCCTCCGCAGCCAGCACTAACTTTATTCCAGGGTTGGCAAGGTCTTCTAGTTTTTCCAGGGAGGCTGGGTTATTAGCTGGCAGGATGATAACTAATTTGTTTGTAAGAAAATTTTTTTGCGTGCCTTCTGTGATTAGACTGGCGGCAATCACTGCATCCATCTGTGTTTTGTTGGCAGATGCGAATACATCCGCAGGAGCGCCTTCTTCGATTTGAGTCTGCAGGGATTGGGAGCCGCCAAAGTTGAAGATGGTGCTGATACCAGGGTTGGCGGCATCAAAGGCTATGCCAATTTCGGTGAATGCGTCGGTCAACGAGGCAGCGGCGAAAACTATCAGGGTCTGAGATTCAGGCACCGGTGTAGCTGAGGCGCCGCAGGCTGTCATAAATATGGAGAGCAAAAGGGTTAGAGATGACAGATATCTCATAAAATTTCTTGATGATTACTCACTAAATGAGTATATCGTAAAAATTCAGGTTCTGGCAGGCGGTTTTAGGAGAAGATATTACGTTCAGTGGCTTACTGATGCGACCTTGTTTCGAACCATCCCACCTTATCTACTTTGTGAACATCGAACTCGGGAATATAGGGTTTGATATCCAGCAGTGGAGTTCCATCCAGCATGTCTACCGATTGAATTTTTAAGCGAGACCCTGTTCGCTCGACAAGCCGCACGACTGAAAAGCCGATGGGGTTCGGGCGGGTGAAGTAACGGGTTGCAAATATGCCGTGCATGTTTTCATCCAGGAATGGTTTAACCAGCAAGGATTTACTTTCGAGCGCTTGGTGAAAAACATAGATCAAGATTAGGTGCGATAACCCTTCGATACTTGTGAGTCCCTCTTCGAATTCAGAATAGATTTCGATTTCTCCCAATGCAGTGGAGCGCGAGAACTGGATGGGTGTTTCTGACTTTTCCTTGAAGGGAGTGTGAATGATGCCGATCGGTTTCATGTGAAAATCAATAGAGGTCATAGCTTAAACTCACTTAAAATATTTTTGGCTTTCATCAAGCCATTCGAGGACGAACTTTAATTGCTTCAAACGCATTTCCAGACTTATGCGATTGTATATTTGATCAGCAGGCAACTCTGCAAGTGTGGCTTCAAGACGCTGAATGTGCGCGTCAGCCTCAGTACGCTGTTGTTCGAACGCCTTTGTAATTTTTTTAGGGAAGTACATCTTGAGAAAATATAAACGTGTGATGAACTCCATGCGGATGGCGCGGGTGCTTCCGCCGCTGGGGACGTTCAACCAGTTTAAAAATTTTTCACGACCCTGATCGGTCATTTGCAATAACTGGCGGCTGGGAAGTTTTTCCTGTGGGACCTTCTCCACTGAAATATCGCCCTGTGCTTCCAGCCGTTTCAAAATGGCATACGCCTGACTCTGACTTAAGTGCCATACATGCCCCAATTCTGTGTTGACGGTGCGGTGCAGGTCGTATCCATGCCCTGATTCTTTGTAGAGCAAGCCTAGCAATGCCATTTCGGGAGAGAGCGTTCCAATGTGATGGGGTTTTTTGTCTGTCATATTTTAGCCAGTTTTTTGTATTGTCAGTATAACGCAAAATAAACTTGGACTGGATCGTGAATGCTTCAATAAGACCTGCCATGCGGAAATTCCTTGCAGACTATTCGTCGGTAAACTCACGCGGGTTCATGAGAATTTGCGAGTGGGTATTAATCATGATAATATCGCTTTAGAACTTATTACGGGCTGGATTGAAGATGTAAGTGAGGACAAAAAACGATTCTTTTTATTACTGTTGTTTGGTTGCATAATCCCATGCTTTGGATACAGGATGAACACTATAAAGACCTTGATGGCGTGAAATGTATCGAGAAAAACAGAAATCACCGGCTGCCCAAAGGCTAAACTGTCAAACCGATCTCGGTAGCATTGCCTGAAATATAAGCAAGAGAGAGCGTTGCTGCCGGTGAAAAGAATGAAGTGAATAAGTAACGACACCATAAAAAGGAGCCATACTCATGAAACAGGAAAAACCATTTAACCTTCGCGGCATTAAAGGTCAGGTCACAATTCAACGGCTGGAAAATGGAGTTCCCCAAAATTCTTGCCGATGATGAATTGGATCTGTTTTATGGGCTCGGTTACATGCACGCGGCTGACCGTCAGGTGCAAATGTGGCTGACCAAGATCATCGGCAACGGACGGGGATCGCAATACCTCGACCCCAGTCCGCTGATGGTCGAAACCGACAAATACATGCGTTGGAGCGACCTGGCAGGCGATGCGCGCCGCGAAGAGCGATTGCTTAAGCCCGAAACCCGTGTCATCCTCGATGCGTATTGCAAGGGTATCAATGATGCGGTCAAAGCCAGTGCGGTGCCGCTCGAATTCAAAATGGTCGGCTACAAAGCCGATGAGTGGACAATCGCCGATGTTTTGCTTGCGGCAAAAATGATCGGGTATGTGGGTCTCGCCTCCACCCAAGCCGATGCGGAAAAATTCATCATTCAAATGCTTCAAAGTGGATTGGACTCTGCGCGGCTCAAGGAACTCTTACCGCCCATCAAGGAAGACATCACGCCAGAATTTATCGAGATCGTCAAGCAGGTCAAAACATCAATGCCTGTCATCGCGCCCGATGTGCCGTGGAAGCGCCTGCTGCCTTCGTTCTCAGCCAGCAACAATTGGGCGGTCGCTCCGCAAAAATCCGCCTCGGGCAAATCCATCCTGTGCGCCGATCCGCATCTCGGATTATCCCTTCCGAATGTCTGGTATACGGTTTCGCTGCGCTGCGGCGATCATTTCCTCACGGGAGCCACTGTTGCGGGCGCGCCCGCCATCGCCATTGGTCGTTCAAATCACCTTGCATGGGCGGCAACCTACGGAACGATGGACTTGAGCGATTTCTTCATTGAGCAGGTCAAGGATGGAAAGGTCCGCCGCGGCGATGACTGGATTCCGTACGATGTCCGCGAGGAAGTCATCCATCCAAAGAAAGGCGCGCCTGTCACATTGCGAGTCTGCTCCACCGAGCACGGACTTCTCGAAAGCGAACCTACCGAAGATGGTTACCATCTTTCCTTCGCCCTTTCAATCAAAAAATATCCTGGCTCCGCCGCGCAAAGTCTGGAAGGTTTCTTCAAGATATTCAACGCTCAAAGCGCCAATGAAGCGCAGGATTATTTTGCCGAACTGACTTTCTCTCCATTCAACTGGCTCATCGCTGACGCTGAACATGTTGGCTACCAATTGGGCGGACTCTTCCCCGAAAAACGCGCGGGAACTTCGGGCTTGCTTCCCTACCTCGGTTGGGATTCCGCTGATGACTGGCGCGGCGCCATTGACCCGCGCCGTTATCCGCGCACCCTCAACCCACAGGGCGGCATCCACGTCACAGCAAATAACGACTTCAATCATCTGGGCGACGTTCAGCCGATGACCCTGCCCATGTCATCCTACCGCGCCGATATGATCCGCCGCAGGCTGGAGGAAAAAGACAAGTTGACGGTGGATGACATGAAGAGGATTCACTACGACCGCTATTCTTTGCAAGCGGAAAAATTCATGGCGCTTCTGACTCCGCTCCTGCCTGATTCAGCCAACGGACAGATTCTACGCAACTGGGATTTGCGCTACACCGCCGACTCTATCGGCGCGGCATTGTTCGAAAATATTTATCTCGCGTTAGTCAAACTGGTCTTCGGTGAAATGGGCATCGGCGTGGAAGTCATGTCGCAGGCGATGGAGGAAACCACCCTGTTCGCCATGTTGCACGGCAATTTCGACGCGGTCCTGCTCAAAGAAGACTCTGCCTGGTTCGACGGCAAACCGCGCGCAGAAATTTTCAAAGAGGCGATTCGGCGCGGGTTGGAAAAACCAACTCCACGTCACGGCGCGACGCGGCGGATTTACATCAACAACCTTTTCTTTGTATCCTCTCAAAAATTCGGGGGGAGAGTCTCTCAAGCCCACGAGCCACTGAGGTTGAGTTCATGAGCGCGCTTTGTCACCAAAAGGGACATGGGAGGGATCTGTTTTGTTTCGGCAACA
>Ga0172373_10003555_pt1 | contig 22724 bp, 19 predicted proteins | sample Lak10m_2_FD_114546 | JGI IMG/M metagenome (GOLD analysis project Ga0172373, IMG submission 114546) | Freshwater microbial communities from Kabuno Bay, South-Kivu, Congo - kab_092012_10m | ecosystem: Environmental > Aquatic > Freshwater > Lake | place: Democratic Republic of the Congo...
TATTTCTGTACATAATTCTGTCTAATAATTCTGTCTAATATTTCTGTACATAATTCTGTCTAATAATTCTGTCTAATATTTCTGTACATAATTCTGTCTAATAATTCTGTCTAATATTTCTGTCTAATATTTCTGTCTAATATTACAAAAAATTGAATTTTAATATAGTTTGTCTATATTAAATTCACAAAAATCAATATATATCTGAATTGAAATTAATTCAGAAAAAGTAAATCAATGTCAGAAGAAAAATCAGACGAAAAAAATAGAGTTGAATCGAATGATATCAAAGTCCATAATTATGGACCAAAAATAATCGATTTGAATGATTTTTCAATCTGGAAACATGGATTCAAAAATGGTTGTGAACTATGTAAAACAGATTATTTCATACTCAAAGACAATATGAAAGGATACATCAAATGTGAATTCACAAAATTAAACTTAAACACTATTGGAGTGTTCAAACTTAATGATGTAAACAAAATACAATTATCTATCATAGATAATAAATTAATAAAAATGGTGAAATGGATAGAAAATAAAATTATCAATGATTGGATTGATAACTTTTCTGGTGATAGTGTACCGGAAATTATTTCATTGATCCGTGACCGTGATCATAAAGGTACAAAATTTGTCAAGCTATATTTTGATGTGACAGGAAACACTTTTTATGAAAAATACAAAAAAGAAAAAATATTAAACAATAAAAAACTGACAGAAAATCTTTCTTTTGAACTTTTTGTTAATGGCGTAATGTTTTTTCCGAATTCACATCGAGTAAAACTGATGTATAAATTACGTGATATGCCTCAATGTATATTTTCTGATAAATAGCAAAAAGTAATATGTTTATTATTTTATGTTGAACATTCGAAAAATTTGGTTATATCCTGTTGTTTATTGCAATTGATGTTTGTTTGTCTACAATATTGATTTTGCCATTTCATAAAATAACAAAAATTAAAAGTAATTCAATATGCACCTTTTTTGACAAAGTTTCTATTTAAAGTATTCATATATGAATTATAATCAAATATTATAGGTTTTGGCATATTAGGTGATATTTGTCTCAAAAAATCATAATCTTTCAATGAATAATATAATTGATCTACCAAACTTTGAAATAGTTCTGCTACTTCTGATAATTTATTCTTATTATTTTTTTCATCATCATTCACATCACCAAATACAGTATATTCTAAATCTAGATTCATACATCCAAACACTAATTCTAATAATTCTACATATTCTATATTAATAGTAGCATCTGACCCATTCTTAATTGAATTTAATAATTGATCCTCATAAGATTCATAATCAATTGGATTTGGTATGCTCACCATTAATGATTTCTGGCAAACTAGTAATATACTATTGATTACATCCTTCAAATATTTCTCTGGGAAAAAGTCAAATATCCTTAATTCAATCCCATGATTGTGATGTTTGCTGTAATTGATATCATATCCTATCATATTTTTCTTTACATATCCAGATTCTTTGTTATATTTTTTATACCAATGATCTCTCAGATGTGCATTATTGTAAATATGTCTTTCTGACATATTTTGTTCTGAATTAATTAACGGATCATATTCAAAATTATTCAATAACTTTCCCTCTTTCATTTCATTGGTATCATATGTCCCTGCACTAATATATCTACTTAATGCAAGTCTTAATGATCCCTTTGCAAATTTATTGTCCCCTATTGAAAATATATCTGGTGATCCATAACATGCAATCAATAATGGTTCTATCCATTGTATTGCTCTTATTGCATTACTATGTTCTTTCTTAAATAATTCCATATCACTGATATTCCCATTTCCATCTAATTGTGTTGGCAATGTTATATTAATATGATATGTAGAATTATTACATATTGCTATGCTATTCATATTTGTCAAAAAATTAACAATACCATAATTAGTAGAATATCTTAGTTCTTTTCCAAAATATTCCTTTAATATACCTTCTTCTTTAAACACTCTGTTTACCTCAGATATAAATTTAGTTTTATTGGTTGTTAATTCATCTATACATTTATCGACTGTTGTTTTGTAAAAATCCAATGTGGCAAATTCAAATGTATCGCCATCGAATAAGAATTCTTTGTCATAGTTATCTCTATAATATTCCGATTTATCTATCATTGTTTCATGAATCGTCTTCCCATTAAAATTCGGGTTGATTTGTCTTGTCTTTGTAAATAATGTCTTATGTTGATTTGTCTTGTCACACTTTGTAAATGTATGTGAATTTATAAATATTGGAACTAAATATGTTTTATTTTGATCTATCATCTTGAGGGCAATTTCTACATCATTCTTCAAAAAATCGGCCCAATAATCAACACTATATCTCTCTCTTTTCTTATTGTTTACAATCCATTTACCTGTTCTCCTTGTTCTCTTATCTGTCATAAGATAAATTTCATTTTCAATGCCTAAACCATAATATATATCATACGGTTTGTAATTATGCATGTATTTTTTGTATTTTGGTTCGATTTCTTGCTTTACGTCTTCTATTCTCTTTGAATCAGTACTTATTGCAGTTTTTGTTTCAGATTTGGTATCTATTATTTGATTAATTTGATGATCATTTCTTTCAATAACTGTGTTATTGGTAGATTGATTCGAATGAACTATTCCATTGATATTTCTTGCAAATTCAGTTAATTCGATCTGACCATTATTATTAGATTGATTATTGTGAATTGTGCTAATCGTATTTTCCATTATATTAAATGTCCTATACTAAAAGTGATACATGGAGTGAGAGATCAAATATCAGATTTATCTCGTCTATATAAAAAATATTATTATTATATGATATAGTCAATTATGTCTTCTGGCAATACTGATGATTCTAAATGTGTAACAACTTTCCATGGTTTGAACAAATGGTTTGAACATGTTGTTGAAAAATTAGGTTGGGTACTATTGTGCACTTCTTCCAATGTAGATAGAATTAAATGTTATATGCACAACATAGCCGATCTCAAAAAATGTGTTAATGACAGATTAACAGGAGTAACTAGTTCTGATAAAAAACAAGATCTTGATAATATTCTCATCAATCTTGGTAAATTAGAAAAGATTGTTTCTCAACATTCCAATTCTTCATCATCACAAACAGCAACATCGCAAACAGCAACACCAGCACAAACAGGTGGTGCTAAAAAGAAGAAAGCCAAGTCAAAATCTAAATCTAAAAAGTCTAAAAGTAAATCTAAATCTAAAAAATGGTGATTGTATTTAATAAAAACATTTATTTCTTGAATTGTTTGGAAAATTCATCTAGATTCTTTGATCCACAACTCAAATTACATGTCTTACATGTTGCTCTCAAATTGTCAATATTTGTCTTTCCACCTTTGCTTTCTGGTATAACATGTGCACAATGGAAATCTTGATAACTTATTTCTTGTTTACAACAATAACACTTTCCTTTCATATTGTCTCCAAAATAATTCTTCCATAAAATATCTCTCACTGCTTTGGGAATTTTTGTTTTTTTGTATTTTGTAACTTTGATATCTTCCTTTTCTTCTTTTTCCTCTACTTCTTCCTCTTCCTCTTCAATACAATCAGATTCGTTATGATCATTTACTTCAGATATTTCTGTATCACAATCAGAAATATCTTCATTCTCATATTCTCTTCTCATTTTCACAATTAAGTTCTCCATATTTCTAATGTCTTTTAATTTTTCTTTTAGTAATTCTCTATCATCACCAACATTATCGATTAAATAGAATTCATTAATCAAATTGACAATCCTTTCATATGGAGTGTCATTTTGTAATTTCTTCACAATCTTATTCTGTTTGATGTTCTTATTATTAGATTTGTTCTTGTAAATAATATCAGATCTATCCACAATAAATTTAGTAAATGAATGTAACAACTCTCCAAAATACATCTTGTATAATGTGTCTCCATTATTGATTCCTGAACATAGTTTAGCCAATTGTGTTTCTTCTCTATATCTGATTGCTCTCGCTCCTAATTCATTTCTAATTAGTAATTCTTTCTCTTTTTCTGTCAATCCATCAAATGAATGTTTTTGGATAATGTATCTATATAAATATGCTTTCTGTGCTGACATCATCAAACACATTTCTGGATTAAATGTTGTTTTATTAGTTTTGGCTATTTTTTGGAGTGTTGATAAGACTAACTGTTTTGTCTTGACATGTTCATCATCATTTGTGTTGTCGCATTTATTGAGAATCACAAAGAAATTATCTATCTTTTTATTATTTTTGTATTTGAATAGTTTTTTGACAATATCTTGATTACATTTATTGGCTATACCACCTGTATGAATATTTGCCACAAGAAATACAATATCAATAGTATGAATTTTTTCGTCTAACCATTTATAAATTAATTCATCAAAATATGAATCATTAAAACCAGGAGTATCAATGATTCTTAAATTATATTTCTTCTTTCTTAATTCTGTTCCTAAATTGGTTGAAGGTTTTATTTTATGTATTACTTCTTTGATTGTCTCATATTTATGTTTCGTTTTGGAATCAGATTCTGAATTGTCTATATCTTTCTCGATCGATTCTACTTTCTTGATTATGTCTGTATCATTCTTCACATTTTCATCATAAATATTTATTCCCATTGTTGTTCGAACAGGTTTTGCATCTGCCAATACATCAGCATAAATACAATTAATTAATGTTGACTTACCAACATTGACCTCTCCAATAATAAGAATTGTAATAGTCTTTTTGGTTGTCATTATCTATGTTCTATGTTCATTAACTTGTTCTATTAAATATATGTATTATTCATTATTAATGCAAATCAATTTTTCATAATAAAAATTGAATATCAAATATATATATGTATTCATATGTAATAATATTCATTAAACCTGCACATTAGAAAAATGTGCAAATATCATATATTCGTATTATTGACTCTCCTTTGTTTGTGTTATGTATCTAATGGCCAAATAAATAATAACCATTCCAATGGCAATATCAAAAAAATTAATTGTCATATATCTCTTATGGATCATTTTGGATTGTCATTTAGAATGAGTTTTGATAAACAAATGATCCATTGTTATTACAAATATGATAGTCATCATGTTAATGACCAAAATAATATAATTCTCATCTATATTATTTTCATATTATTACTAATCATCTTTGTTATTGTGTCAAGAGTGTTATGATATTTTTTTATCTTTTGCTTTTTGGATTGGTGATTCATTCTTTTTATTCTTAATTTTTGGATCTGCATCATATTACATTAACAAATCGACAGTTTCATATGTGCTATTTGTTTTACTATGACCTGATGCAATCATTAATGGTGTGTATCTTTTTTTATCATATTTATCAATCTTAATATTTTTTCTTTTTAGCAATAATTTGAGAGTGTTCAATATCCTTCTATTATTTGTATGAAATGCTGTAATATATAGAGCTGTTTTGATTGTAGAAACGCAAATGGCAGACGATGATTAGAGTGATATCTTTTTAATGGAACTTATAATCAGACAGTTTTCCAACTTTTTATAAATTGGCACATCCACCATTCAAATTACTTTAATCTTCTCAAAAAGTATAACGTACACTAATGAAAAAATTGGGAATAATTGGCAATAGTTTTAAGGAAAATGAAAAAAGATTGCCTATACATCCCAGTGATTTTTGTAAAATAGACAATAAATACAGACAATACATATATATTGATGAAGGATATGGCAATAATTTCGGATATTCTGATAATGATCTCAAAAAGTATGTTAATATCTTGCCAAAAAATAAGATATATGAAGAATGTGATATTGTTTTAGTTTTGAAATACACTTATGATGATTATAAATTAATTTCATCTAATAAGATATGTTGGGGATGGCATCATTTAGTCCAAAATAAACAAAATGTAGATTTAATTATTGAGAAAAAAATAACCGCGATATCTATTGAACAAATGTTCGAAAATGGTATCTATATATTAGAAGATAACAGATTGATTGCCGGTTATGCTAGTATTATGCATGCCCTACAATTGAAAGGTCTGACAGGATATCTATCAACCAGTCAACCTAAAATAGCCATCTTAAGTTATGGTTGTGTTGGTAAAGGGGCTATTGATGCATTTATTTCTTTAGGTATGACCAATATAGATGTATTTACACAAAGAGATCCATCTGAAGTAAAGGATAGAAAGAACAATATCAAATATGTCAAATATGTGAATGATGATGAGCGGTTTAATACACTGGAAGAATATGATATTGTGGTTAATTGCATATTGCAAGATCCACTCAAACCGAAAATATTTTTAAAGGAAGATGAGTTAAAGGAAATAAATAAAAAAATGTTTATTATTGATATCAGTTGTGATCCTGGTATGGGATTTGATTTTGCAGTATGTACAACATTTGACGAACCGATAATTAAGATAAATGACAATGTGGATTTTTATGGTGTAGATCATTCACCAAGTGTATATTACAATACAATAAGTCAGAAGATAAGTCAGAAAATAATCAACTACATACCTTATGTAATAGATGACAAGATCAATGATAATGCCACATTAAGAAATGCAATAGAAATAGATAAAGGTATTGTAATAAATGGAACCATTAACAAATTCCAAAATAGAAACTAGCCGGGCTTTATATTACAAAGTAAAATACAAAAATAGAAAAAATATATATACAGAAGATAGGCATTGCAAGACAAAGATCAATCACATATTTTTGTTATCTGTCATTTTGACTGACCAATTGTTATCGTCAACGGTCCAGTAAATCCGCATCTGCTGTTCCATTCACATCCGATCACGTCAAAGGCAATTCTCCAATATGGAGCCATATCTCTTGATGTAAAGAACCCACAAATTTGTCTTTTGTGGACGTCATTAGCAAACTCTCCATGTTCTCCATCAAGTTCCTGCCAAGTAAGAGCCTTGACACGGGATTTGAACTCAGTGGTATTCAAACGGTATAAATAGTCATACTTTCGATTGAATTTTGAGGTATCCGGCAATTGAGACAAAGAGATTGATGAAGTTGATGACACAGTTTTATTCTCTTCTTTGGCAGAAGGCATGGCCCTCTTAATTGGAACAGTCAAGTCAAACTCATCATCCTCATCATCATCCTGTTTGCCGACACATCTTGTCATAGGGCCACCAAATCCATGATCGCATGACCAATCACGACCAATAGCAAAATGGGCAATGTTCCAATATTGCTCCATCTCGTCTTTGAAGAATCCTGCCAAAATTCTCTGATGTACGTCATCGGCAAACTTGTTATACCGTTCCTCATATGGCAGAGCCATGATTGCGGTTTTAAAGGCTTCAGGAGACAAAGAGTATAATTGATCATAGTTCTTGGACTCGGACTTAGCAGGACTTGTCTTTGAAGAGGTTGTCTTCGGGGGGAGCAATGGAGCCGAAGCAATTCTGGGAGTGGAAGTTGTGGCACCAGAAGTTGAAGATGCGCGTGGCGCAGACTTAGAGGTGGAAACAGAAAGAGAAGAGGTAGAAGAGACAGATGAAGAAGTTGTAACAGATGAAGAAGATGTAACAGATGAAGAAGATGTAACAGATGAAGAAGTCTTCTTTTCTTCTTTCGTAGAGGCAGAGGGGGAATGAGGTTGACAAGTCTGTCTGATTGCATCAATCAACTCATCAAGAGCGTAGAATCCATCATCCTCTTTCTTTGGTACAAAGAGCTTGTTTTTTTCAAGTGTACTATCGAGAACAGTGCACTTAAAAAAGTAAGTCCCTGTGGCACTGTCAATATGCACAGTGCATTCCAGCATGTGAATCATTGTGGAAGACGAAAAGTGGATATAGAGTTTCATCTCTCTTCCTTGAGATGAACTTGTTCGAACTACCACAACACCTGAAGTGCCGATGAGTTCGATGTGAGCTTTAGTCTGCTCACTTGGCACACCAAAAAACACAAAAACTCCCTTCTTCATCAAAGAAGATAAGTGGGAAAGAAAGGGCTTATCTTTATTCAGATTCATAACCTGAATATGCTCTTTATTTCGTTGAAGATTGTAGGCACTTGCAGGTTGTTGCGGGAGTTGCTTCTCCTTAATTTGTTCCATTCGTTTATGGCATTTATCTTGGAAGGCCTTAGTTTTTGAATCAAGTTTGGACATTTTGTTTGGCAAAAAAAGCTAAACGGTTTAATATATACCTTTTCTAATGGAACTAATAGTCAGTCACTTTTTTCAATTTTTTCATATATAGTTATTCTAATAGAAAAATTGAACCACAAATAGTCTATATCGATATATTGTTAATATTATAACAATACATCCACAATTTGCAATACATTCAATTCAAAAATGTTTAGAAGAATCATTCATAAACCTACAGCTCTTGCACTAAATAGATTGAATGTGATTCACAACATTATTAAACGTAATTTTGTTTCACCTGAATACAAACCAATATATATTGACAAAAACAATAATGTTAAAAAGCAATCATCAATAACTATTAGCCATAAAATCACAAAATATTTGAATGATATGATCGACAATAAATATGTTAAAGAATTGTTGGATGAAAATAATAGATTGCCATTATTTTCGATCATTCATTTTATTATTATGATTAATGGAATCATTTATGCAATTATGACAGATCAGCCAAAATATATACTTTATTCAGGGCTTTATCCTTTTTTGATTGTTGGAATACCAGGTTTAATTTTGTCACATCTCAGAAATATGGCAAAAAAATGATTTTCATATTTATGAATATTCAGATCATTATCCAATCTATTCTACTTTTTCTATAAAACAATAACTTTGTATGATTTCTTTATTTTGTCAAATAATTTAGTATGTTTATTGTATATGTCTTTCGATATCATGATTGCCAAAAGATATTTTTTGATATCAATTGCATGAATCACACATAATTCATTCCATATTTTTGGATGTGTTTCAAGTATTTTAGTTATTTGCTTTTTGGTTATTTTTGATTCTAATGAAACAGGGATTTTCATTTTATTACCTAGTTCTTTCTGATCTTCAACAAAATCTTTGTATTCTCCATCTTTAATATTTTGTTTAAGTTGTGGTGATATATATGTATGATTTGTAACTAAACCAAATAATGCAGGAACATTAATATAATAGTTCTGATCTTTCATCAAACTTGGACTAAACAAAAATATAATGCTATTGTTCATGTATTTTACATTTGGATCATCTAATAAATCTGTAGTATGTTTGATATTCTTCTTCATAATAACAGACAAATAATTTACTTTCATTTTTAGTTGTTTATTGTCTTTTCTATTTGGAATAAGTTGTCCATACTTAATAATTTTTTTCATATTATCAATCGATGTTCTATGTATTAGACAATAAACATTATTATGCATTATTATGTTTTGATAGTATATATCGAGAAATAAATAAAATATATATCAAGAAATAAATAAATTATTTTTTGCCTTTAGGTCTATGGAGATAGTATGTGTCTTCTACTTTCACAATTCCATGTAGTTTCACACTACTTTTTGTTGGATCTTGCATTCCAATTGTTAGTGGTGTTCCGACAGGAATAGTCTCACCTGTATACACAGACACAGTATTAGGTGGCGCAATATAAACATATTGCGGAATCATTGGATATGATTGAGGAGGATATGTATAGACAGGAATAGGATTTGACATTTGTTTGTGGATTTGTTTGTGGATTTGTTTTGACGTTGAGTCAATTGATATTGTTGATACTTTACTTAATTATGGTTATGTATTCAGATAATTTTAATTTTCAATTTTTTAAACAGGTATTTTTCCTTGATTTAACAATACAATACCAACAATAATCATGATCAATCCAACAAATTGATACTTATTGTCTAAAACTTCACCAAGTAATATATATGCTAAAACTTCACCAAGTAATATATATGCTAAAACTGTCTCTAAAATGATCGATGTTGCATCCCAATAAATGTTCATATATATCACATTTGAAAATTTAAGAACATATATGATAGTTAATACAACAGCTACACTCTTTGAAAAAGAGGATTGCATATGTCAATATGTAACATAACCAACAATACCATATGATAGATTTGTCAAATCATTTGATCTGGCATAAAATTTCAAATTCGAATCACCTATATATTCAAACAATGATGCAAACAATATTATTATAAAGAATGGCAATTGCATTATTTAATAATATTTAATATTATTAAATAAAAGTAAAATATTGTTTCTAATAATAATTTTTTGTATTTGTTTGGTAATAGATCAATTTAACAACCATATTCATTTGAATAACCATTTAATATTTTATTTATTTCAGATTTGTCTTTAGTAGCACAATATACACCTTCACACGATACATATTCAATATTGTCAGTTATGATTGAACACACTTTATGAAATTGAGAATTGTCATTGGACATGTCATCAGACATCAGAGACAACACTTGGGATTTTTCAGTATCAGTTTCAACAATATCTTTGCCATTCACAAATGATGATGCTTCTTTGATTTGACCATTGACCATAATCATGTGACCCGGTGTTAGATAGAGATCATTATGAGGTATGTTATTCCCTAAAGACCCTTTGGAAAATTTAACAAACTTATTTGTAGTATCATTTGTTCCAACAAATCTGACAGTAATAGGAGTTTCTTTTTCATCATAAACAATGTCATCAGTTAATAAATCAGATACTTTAATATTACCACGTTTTGTTTTGACTAATGTGTTAGGATGTAAACACAATGCAGATTGGGATACAATTGTCCCTGAAACACGTACCACTCTAAAATTTGCCGATGTGCTATTTTGAGGAATATTAAACAATATTTCAATATCATTTTGATCTATTTGTCCAGTTATGTTAGAATACGTCACATCAAGTTCATATATTTTTTCTCCTATACTGGATGTAGTATCAATACCTACAAAATTAACAGTTGTTGTAGCATTTGATACAATTGGATTAATACTAATATCAACATTATCCGATGTATTTGTTAAATATATGAAGAATTTTTGGATCCCTTTACCACTCTGCAAAATGGTTTGTGACAGAATCTTTTGATTAAATACCATTTTTAAGTATGGTTTGACTGATTGTTGTGTTTCTAAATAAGATACAATATTAGGAAGTGCAAATTTTGCCACATATGATACTGGATATTGGACTGAAGACAGATCATTTACAATTTGAAAATTAATATTATTATATATTGGTCCATTTATCGCAACATCAATAGCACCTGTTGAATTATCAGAGTAAAATGAGCTAATATTGCTGAAATTGTATATGATATTTGCCGTTGCCGAACCTAAATAAATTGGATCAATTACAATAGAAGACATTCTTGAGAAGAGATAGTTTAATATAAGTTGTATATCCAAATTATTTTGGTAAAGGATGGATGATTATTCATTTTGCATTTTTTGGCAAATCAATAAATTATTAAAGTAACTATACAAACTATTAGGTTTGGAAAACACCCATTATTAATCGATAAGAACACTAAATGATTTATTTATAAAAAATTGAAATTATTTATTGTCTGATTTGCTGTTTTAGTCCAAAAATCTATTAATCCATTCATTGCTTTTTGCTTTGAAAATGTCATCTACCGATTCTATTCTATCTCAGTTTTCTGCTCTTCAAAAAACCGACCCGAAAAAGGCATTTGCCCTTCTTGATGAGATGGCCAAACTTTTTGGCAAAGACATCTCATCAATTAAAGAGGAAAAGCAATACATTTCAAAACCTCAACAACTACCTAAAAAGGGTTCTGGAACTGTTCAGGACTTAGGTAAGGCTATTGCTCTTTTTAAAGAGAAATTCAATATTGGAATGAAGTTGCTTGCTTACCTGAAGGATTTATTCCGCATCACACAACCTCAGCTTTATGGATCGTTCACACGCAAAATGTTTGAGATCCTCTTCTCGCACAATAAAGACGGTTCATTTACCCTCCCTGACTTTGTCTCTGGTGATCTAGATATTCTTCTTTCCCGTTTTCCACTCAGAAAAGAGAAACTTGTCAAGATTCTCAACAAGATGGAAGTTTTGAAGGAAACAATCAATATGAATGGTTACATTCCTCTACATGACAACTGGTACATTGTTGAAATTACAAACCATGCTGATTCATTAGAGTCTTTTTTCAAGAATTCTGAAGGACGTGTCTGTAAAAAGGAAATTATGTCATGTTCATGGAAGTTCCTTCTCCAACAGAAACAAGATGGAAAAATTCTGTCAGAGCTCTCGGTTGATATTGTGTCACACAAGACCCCCTTTGAAGAAGGTGTCACACATGTCAGTACCGATTTTGATGTCAATTCTCTCCAAATGTCAGAGTTTGGTATCACAACTCCCAAGTTCAATTTCTTGACAGTTCTTGAAAACATCAGAGACCATTATGCAAAGACCGGTTTCGAATTCCATATCAATAGTAGTCTGTCCTATGCCAGAACTTTTGAAGACAAGGCAAAAATCCTCTCTGATCCTATCAAGCTCCTCCCCAAGCTTGCAGGTCTCCGTCTTCAAAAGATCGAAAAAGCAGGCTACAGACTTTTTGGCCAAAATATTCCTGTCAGCTTTGATATAGTCTGTCCTATGTCTGAATTGGAAGATATTAAACTCCCGTACCCAACTGTCACTATGGGTTGTTGCAAAAAGCCAATTGGATTAATCTGGCTCAGAGATTTTGCCACCAAGGGTAAAAATGCTTATCATGAGCGTTTACAGTGTCCATATTGCCGTGCTGACTTTTCAGTTAAGACAGAAGAAATTCCCAGACCAACTCCCTCAATCTTTGACAGTTCTAAGCGTCCCAATTCTCAAAAGGCTAGAGAATCAGACGGTCTATTGAGTTCCAGTGCAAAGAAACGTCTTGATGAAATCGTTAAAGAAGAAAGAAAGGAAGATATGGGTAACCAAAGAGCACTGTCTAGAGAGTACAGAAGACAGAGCTCGCGTGATCAAGCAGATCCTCAAGTTGATCATATCTTCGTCCCCGCTCCTGCTGACGAAGTCATTAACAATAATGATGGTGAGGAGTTTGAAGGAATTGACTAAATGTTTTATGTGATATTGTGATGTTATGGTGTTGTGATATTGTAATAATGTTTTTTATGTTTTGTTTATCTTTTGTAATATATTTTTGTAATAAAAAAGTTGAAAATTATTTTCTCTATTATTATCATTATTTATCCATTTAATCAAACACAGATTCTGAATCAATAATCAAAATCAATAATTCATGTCTGCTTCACAAATTATGGCCATTTGCAAAAACCATTCAAATTGCCAATGTGTCTCTTTCAATCGTTCTGAAAAGAAATGTGGTGTTCCTAAGGAACAAGAGGCATGTTACATCATGTTAACAAGTAATAACAAGTCATCAGTCAATTCAATTCAAATCCAGAAAACAATTGATGATCACTCTAATCAAGATCAAGAATGGTCCGGAATTTGCAGTCTCAAATTTGTTGACTATGACAAATCAACCGACATTCTCACACTTCAAGATGACTCCGGCAACATCTTCAAATATTCATATGACTATAGTGTGAGTTATGATTGATATTTTTTTGTTTATTTGTGATCAGATAAATAAAAATATATTACAGAATGTAATTCTCTTAACACTCTTAAATAGAGTGGCACTTAGGAAGAATCATTTTAAATGAACAATGAATTTATTCACTTCTTTTGATATGATACATCAACTATTATGGCATTTCATTTTTTGCCATAATAGACAATAAACAATGTAAACAAACCAACATATATTATTTATTATCTATCATGTCTAGAATCATATGGAATACTAAATCATACTCAAATGGCATATATTATAACAAGTATGTATGTAAATTATTGCAAAGATTTATTGATAGATTGCATTGTAAAGAGCCAATTGATCTTTATGTCAATAATCTTATTGTTAATGAAAATATAATTAATAAAGTATCATCAGGTCTCCAATTGTATTATCCAACATTATATGAAAATCATTCACAAATTCAAGACAGATTGAAATGTATTGGCAAATCATCCATATTTAATTATTTCGATCTAATGCATTCATATTCTAGTGCTCATGGTTACGAGCCTCATCTTTATGCACATTCTAGAACTTCATTTATGTTGGACAGATATAATGTCTTCATATGCAATGTCAAGCCAAATGAAGAATACATCAAGAGATATGTTTCAGAAATATATAGTCCACATAATAATAATACATATGTTATTAAAGACAATAAATTAATAACACCACTGATTTATTTTGAATATACTCTTTGCAAAAGAGGATTGCATGCTGATATTCTGAAAAATGAAAGACTATTCACTAATAGTATTATAGATAATAATGAAATTAAACCAACAATAGATAAAAATGATATTGTATAAACAAAAAAACATAAATCACATATTTATTTTATTCAGAGAGGATTGATGAATATCCAAAAATCAACATATTCACTTACTTGAGGATGTCGAGGAGCTTGAGTTAGTGTTAATTTCAGTAAGTCTGGCATTAATATAGGATCTGCAGATTGGACATGTAGTCAACTTCTCACTACATTTCTGATGTGTTACACAATGGCCACAGTTATAGAAGGTGGTGTCAGGTGTTCCATCCAAACAAATAGAACACATTGCCGAAACAAATTTCTTAGTATTCTTCATATTATCGGATCCAATAATATGATTTGCTTTTTGGTTGTTGATCATGACATCAATGTCATTTTGGATTTCTTCTTCCAATGATTTAATTGTTTGGCCATCTGAAAATTTCAATGCTTCTTGGACAGACAGACCAATCACACACGAAATTGATCCTGTTTCTTGGAAATCAATGTTCTGTTGTTGGACTTGGACATCAATCTTGTCGCCATGAATGATTTTGGCTGATGACGAATTCAAGATTGTGTCATTGTCAATAATTGGAGTTTCAGTAACATGAGGGGATGTATGGAAGCCTCTATAAACAGGTGCATCTTCAAATAGAAGATAATCATCATACACAGAATTATTTTTATTGTTGGTAAAGCCTCTGTAAGTAGGAGATGAAAAAATATCTTCTTCATGGAAATTTGGTGTTTTGGTCTCAGTCTTTGTGACAATCTTGTTAGTAGTCCTCCAATAAGTGTTCTCGAATAGATCACAAACCTTTCGATTGGTCTTTGGTGGAAATGCCATTAAGGAAAAATATGTCCCTTGTTGTTCTTCATGTTTCTCATCATCCTTGACGGTGAGATTTTGTCCATCACTCTTTTTAATTGCGGAAAGAATGAGAGTCTTATCATTATTGTTATTGTCACTCTTCACTTCAATAGTCTCAAATGGTCTAAGAGCATTGATTTTGTTGACAAGATTTTTGCCATGTTTCTTGTCTTTGTTATTATATGGGGAAATTTCCACTCGCAAAAAATCATCAGTCAAATTTGTCAGAACCAACATAATTGACTCATTATCCTTATTGATCAGGCCTTGGAATAATTGTTGACCTTCTTGATCTGTCTTTCTTTCAGCAATTGCACATTTTGCAGATTCATCTTTTTCAGTGTTTTGAGGTGCAAAATGGATAGCCAAAATTGGAGTACTATCATTGCCAAACAAGACCATAGTATTGCCAGTTCCTTTGGAGAGGTAACCAGTAAATTCAAGACTATCATAGGTCTTGGTAGAAATTTTGGCAAAGTAAGTCTGATTTAAGGTCATCATAAAAATAGGATGGATTATTGATATAAATATGGTTATTAGTTAATGGTCGGCAATATAATTAAGATTTCAATCTTTTTCTGGATATTTACATAACAACACAACAACCACCAGACACTTTTTTATCTTTCTTTTGTTTATTAATGGATATGTTGATAGCATCATCAAACAATGCTTTCAAACCATCTTGTGTAAGAGCAGAACATAAATAATGACCTGAAAAATCATTTTCTTTGGCAAAATTTTCAGCTTCAGATACATCTACAATTGAACTATTATTAGTTTCATTTCTCATATCATTTTTGAGACCAGTTAATATTTTTGGAATGTATGGAGCATATTGATTTAATTCAGGTAGCCATTTATTTTTAACATTTTTGAAACTTGCATGACTAATGATAGAATAACATACAATAAATACATCAGTTTGCGGATAACTTAATGGTCTAATTCTGTCATAATCTTCTTGACCGGCAGTATCCCATAATGACAAATTATAAACATTACCATTAACCAAAATATTTACAGCGTAATTATCAAAAACAGTAGGAACATAATCATGTGGAAATGAATTAGTTGAATAAGACAACAACATTGAAGTCTTGCCAACAGCACCATCACCAATCACAACAGCTTTCAAAGTATTCATATAACTATATATATCATAAGGTTTATTTTTTGTTATGATTTGCCACTATTACATATTGATAAATAAACTTTCATATTTAATAGCAATAGTTGTGGATGACATTTACACAATTAATTTGAATTGTCCAAACATTCTGATAAGAAATATCCAGATCATTAAGAAATCAATTTTTGTTTTTGTAAAAAGATGAAATATTATTTATTTGTATTAATCTAATTATTTGTATTAATCTAAATCTAGAAATACACTACATAATACATTATTGGTGCAATAAATAGTATGGCAAATACAGAATCGACAAATAAAGAAATAAATTGCAATATTCCTAATGACAAGTTAGATGATAATGAATGGAAAAGAATAGAAGAACAATGCAAATCACAAAAACATATTGATAAAAATGACGATATTAAAAAAATAATTGCAGAAGATGAAAAGACACTTGAAAAACTAGGTATTACATTTCAACAATTGAAGGACTTTTTCAGAAAGATCAAATTACGATTTGCACATAATTTGCATCTTAATAAATACAAATTGGAGGATTGGGAAACAAAATTAGCAAATACATTAAAAATTGGTGGCAGAGGATGGTGTTGTCGAAATAGTCCAAGCACAACAATTTTCCAAAAATACACTGTTATAAGGATATCATGGGGTGGTGCTGAGATATGTCCCTTTCAATCACCATATGATAAAAGATATCATGGATATGAATATGGATCACATGATTGGATATTTATAAATAGAGAGACGAAAAAATGCATACATATTGGAGATTTACTATTTCATCAAATAATTGAACATCATTTTTTCCAGAGTAAGACAAGTGGATATAGAGTTGATCCAAAAGAACTTGTGAATTTTTTTGGACTAACCGGCAAAAAAGATTACACAACCAAAACAGAAATAAAATACTATTGGCGATCAAATATATATATTTCAAAAAAATGGAAAAATAACTATGATTATGATTATGAAATGAAATACATAAAATCAACCATTGATAAAATAGATTCACAATTCGACAATTTGAAAATAGAAAAAGAAAAGACATATACTATTTATTATGATGAAAATGTAGCATTTTTGTTTTGTTATAATGATGGAGCTAATTTGCCAAACACAATCAATGGAATTGAATTTGGTAATGTATTTTCAAAATTTAAAGGTAGTAGTGGAGGTATTGAAGTATTTAGAAAATGTGATTACGATAAAATTGCAGAAAACGAAAAGGATGAAATTTAATTAAAAAAACTATTCTTTGTGAATTGATTTATTTATTTAATAATTAGACATAATTATGTCAAAGATCTGTATGTCTAGTATATTTTCTATAAAAATTGATATTTGAAATATCAATATTGTCTTATCACGATTTGTAATATATTATAAACATAATCGTTATTTGTCATAACGAACACAAAGATATGTACTCTTTTTTTCAAGAAGACAACAACGAACATAAACACATATGGATTTGTATTCAAGAAGGTGATATTGCAGGTCTTAAAAATAACAGAGACCAAAAAACGCAATATTAATGATTCATTTGCATACGCATGTCTGAAAAATCGTAAAGAAGTAGTGAAATACATTATGGAAAATCAGGATAAATTTGATGTTGATATTGCACAATGATCAGTGTGTCACTAGAAGATAATTTGCCAAAAGATATTATTGATTTTGCAGTAATACCTTTTATTTCTGGATATATTTATGATTAAGAACTATATCATAATGAAAAATAGCAATTTATAATATATTTGGTTTTCTTGATCATTTGGTTTATGTCATTTGAACCAAATTATTAACTATTTATGATTAGATGACTTATCATTTTTTGGTTTATGGTTAGACAACTAATCATGAATAACTTATTATTTTTGGTCTTATCATTGGAGACAAATAATTAAATATTTATGGTTAGACAATTAATTATGAATAACTTATCATTTTTGGTCTCATCATTTTTGGTCTTATCATTGGAGACAAATAATTAAATATTTATGATTAGATGACTTATCATTTTTTTCTAAATAAAATAAGTTAAATAAATAATAATTAATAATAACTATCGATAAAACAGAACTAAAAAAATAAAATGCCTGCTAAAGAAATCAAATTAGAACAATCCACAATTAATGATAAAGAATATTATAGTGTGAAGGATATCAAAAAGGAATATCCAACATTATTTTATGGATATTCCAAATCACCAAGAGACATAATAGAAAGAAAGAATGTTCCAGTTGATGAATATATATATGCGACATACCATGAGAAGAAAGAAGAGTGGACGATATACGATAAAGACCAAAAGATACCCAATAAGGTGGCATTATATATATCGAAATCATGGACAGATGATAACTTATTGAAACCGAAGAAGAAGGTCAAAATAGAGAAGAAACAAGTCAAAAATGACGAGATCAAAGAAGAAGATAAGGAAGAGAACGATAAGGAAGAGAACGATAAGAAGGAATATGAAGAAGCGCCAAATATATTAGAGTTAGACGATAATGAAAAATTTAAAGACGATGAAGGAAAAACTTATGAGATTGAAACAAGAGGTGAACGATCTCATGATGGGATTTACTTTTTGGCAGAAGATATTGCAAAAGCATTTGATATAGGCAATATTAGAATGTTTTGGTATAATAATGAAAGTTTTATTTATGGTGATCACTACAAATCTTTTATTGTGAGTCATATTGGCAAAAAAATTGGAATTCGAATTTATTTAACATTGAAAGGAGTACAATGTGTTTTGTCTGCTTACACACCAAAAAATGGACACAAAAATGTCATGTTAATTGTTAATTGGGTTAAAAAAGTCCTACCTGATTACGACTGTAATCATATTGTATCAGTAAAATCAAATGAATCAAATATTGGCATGATTTATGTTGTTACATCGCCCTATATTAATACTGTTAAAATTGGTTATTGGTCTAACCACCCTGAATTACTTAGAGCAAGATATACAGTTTATTATGGTGATGATATCGATTTATTTTTTGGATATTTCGAAAATCCTATTTCGATTGAAAAAGAAATTCATAATCATTTTAAGAATTATAACATAAGCGGCGAATTATTTGATAAAAAATATATAGATAAATATAAATCCTTCTTGAAAAATCATAAAGAAAATATTGATATTGCAAAGGCCAATGAAATAATAGAAAGTAATAATATAATAAGAAAAATAGATATTGGAAGGATGAACAACTTAATTGGAATAAAGAATAAAGAGAGTAATATAATAAATATTGATAATAATAAAAAATTGAAACAAGTATTTGACGACAGAAATGAAAGTAGTGATAAATTTGCAGATTGGGCTACAAAAACGTTATTTACAGTTCAAATGGGCGATGAAGATGAAAAACAAGAATTAGCATCAAATTTGATAGGTATACCAACCAAATCTCTCAAACAGGTATTATCAACAAGCATTACATCAGTTCCTTGTTTGTATCAATTTTCACTTGGTAAAGTGAAATCATTGAGGAAATCAATGAATATCCCAAAGGAAATACCTGATGATCATATTATAATTAAATATGGATTCACAGAAGATTTGGCAAGAAGAACGAAGGAACACGAAAAAACATATGGAAAAATTAAAAGTGTATCACTCGAATTAATGCAACATATGTATATAGATCCAAAATATTTGGCACAGGCAGAAACAGATTTGAAGAGTTATTTTACAACAAACGAGATGAAGATTAATTTTGATAAGTTTAAAGAACTAATTGCAATAGATCCAAAACATAAGAAACAAATAACAAAATATTTTGGCATGGTTGGTAATAAATATGCAGGATGTGTTAGAGATTTAATGATTCAAATAGACAATCTGAAATTGAAACATCAATCAGAGATAGAAATAATGAATGCAAAAACAAAACTAATTGAAGAGAGATATGCACATCTTGAAGAGAAACTAAAATATGAGACAGAATCATTAAATCAGAAATTAGAGATCGAAAGGTTAAACAAACAAATATTATTAGAAAAAATAAGAAAGTGAAAATTATTAAATATATAAATGTTTATATGTTTAATTATTTTTTAATATTTTAGTCTTCTTCTTAGTGACTTTAATATCAATATCACTGATTGCATTATTGGAAGTAGTCGATATAGAATTTTTTGTATTTAATGGAATATTTCTTTTATTATAGAGTAATAGTTTAATTTTCTCTTTGACATCTTTGATTTTTGGTGTATCATCATCTGTATCAATCCATCGTTTGAGAGCATTAATCTGTGATTGTTTTAGTTTGTGTGAGTTAATAAGATTTTCAAGATTACATTCAATATAGTTTTTTTTGTTGTCATATAGTTGATCAATTAGTTCTTCTTTTGTCACAAGTGTCCATTCTTTTCCATCATAAACCATTGCATACTTATCTTTCATATTCGAAATATATACATTATGATATTCTGGATATTTAGGATTAAAATTAATAGCTTCAGTTAGTTTGACAGTGGTATAAAAACCTCCTTTGAGGATTGATTCCATTTCATCTTTAATTTTGGATATATCTTCTTTATTGTGAGCGACAAGAGTTATATTATTTTGAATATTAATAGTTCCATTATTAATAACTTTATTACCATTATAAGCTTCACAAATTACATTATTGCCACTAATATTTTGATTTACTGTATTATTATTTAATGTATCCATCTTTTTTTTCAGTTCTTCATATTCTTTTTTTAATTTTTCAATTTCATATTGTTCCTTCTTTCTATCATTCTCAATTTTTTCCATTTTTTTTCTATCTTCATCCATCTTTTCCTGCATTTCAATTAATTTTTTATAAATATTTTCCTTTGTATCCTCTTGGTTTTTCTTTTCAGAACATGATTTTCTAATATGTCTATACATGTTGGATTCATCTGTAAATCTCTTTTTGCAATATTTGCACTCATGATTTGCTACTTTACATGAATTATTTCTGATATGTCTTTCCAAGTTGTATTGTGATGACAATACTTTTCCACATTTTTCACATCTATGTTCTTCCATTTATTCTGGAATATTTGCTATATCCTTAAATGACATTTAAATTTGTATAAATATAACTAATTCATAGCTTATGACTGGTCAAATGAAAATTGGAAATAATCTTTCTTGCCATTCGAAATTTTCATTTGACCAGTCATAGACTATTTTTATCAAATCTTTTAAAAAAGAATAATTATATACTAATTTAACACTTATTATTAAAGGATTAAATTACTTAACATTATTACTTATTTATTGATAATATATTATTTGTAATATTGTTTACTTTTTATATGATATAATTATAGTTATATTATATAGTTATACTTTTCTCATTTGACGAGGAAAAGAGAGAATTTCATAGAGAGAGAGAGATAATAATACAGTTTAATAAAGTTCTAGTATATTTATGACTGAAGGATTTATTAAAATTTCTGTCCAATTTTTGACATAAAAAATATATTATATATTGTATACAGTTATTCTTTTTATCAATAAAGCAAAGTGGATTGTGTCAAAAAATATTGCCAGTTTTAATGTTTGACATGTAATTATCTGTAATTGTTTTGTGTACGACAATACAGAATTGCAATTGAAAGATTCTAGTAACACCGTTGGTAAAAATTGTTATAATAATTTATAACAATTTTATATTGCCGTCTTTATTGATTAGTAATAATCAATAATGATTATGGTTTATCTTGAATAGTACTTAGAACTACTTTTGCCTAGATATTTTCTCTTTTTTATGAACAGTATTTACATTTTTAATATTAATAGTTCCATTATTCACTATATTATTTTTACTATTGCTACTCATTTTTTGTCGCACTTCAATTTTCATTTTTTCCATTTCAATTCTCATTTTTTCTATTTCTTTCCTATCATCATCCATTTTTTCCCGCATTTTAATTAATTGTTCATGAAGATTTTTTTCTGTATCTTCTTGGTTCTTCTTTTCAGGACAACTTTTTCGTATATGTCTATACATATTGGTTTCGTCTGTAAATCTCTTTTTGCAATATTTACACTCATGATTTGCTACTTTACATGAATTATTTCTGATATGTCTTTCCAAGTTGTATTGTGTTGATAGAACTCTTTTGCATTTTTTGCACGTGTAGTTATCTACTTCATTCTCGTTATCATCATGTTCTTCATCATTAGACTCTTCATTATCATGTTCTTCATTATCATGTTCTTCATTATCATGTTCTTCATTATCATGTTCTTCATTATCATGTTCTTCATTATCATGTTCTTCATTATCATGTTCTTCATTATCA
>Ga0172373_10003556_pt1 | contig 22721 bp, 20 predicted proteins | sample Lak10m_2_FD_114546 | JGI IMG/M metagenome (GOLD analysis project Ga0172373, IMG submission 114546) | Freshwater microbial communities from Kabuno Bay, South-Kivu, Congo - kab_092012_10m | ecosystem: Environmental > Aquatic > Freshwater > Lake | place: Democratic Republic of the Congo...
ACCCAGAGTGTGCAGAGAACCCAGATGTTCGGGGCCGATAACCGGCGAGCCGGGCAGCCGTTCCTGAAGTGCCGACAGGATCTCAACGCGTTTGATGGAATCAATGCCGAGATCGGAGTCGAGCCCCATCTCCATCTCCAGCATCTCCACCGGATAGCCGGTTTTCTCGCTGACGACCGCCAGGAGGATCTCGGTGATTTTGTCAGACCGGTCTGACGGAACACTCGCTGGAGATGCAGCAACCGGTGCTGCGACAGGTACAGGAACCGCTGCGGGAGTGGCAGTAATGTTACCCCCCTGAAGAATAGTTTGCTGTTGGGTGAGCAGCATCTGGATAGTCTTGGCAGCGCTGTCCTGCCCTTCCAGGAAGCGTCGGTGAAGCTGGGCGGTCTCGTCCTGAATCCGCGTCAGTGCAGACAGACCTTCACGAGTGACCTTCAGTGACTCGGTCAGGACATCGCGCGAAACACCCACAGAAGCGGTCAGCGGAGCTGCTGCCGATGTGGCTGACGGAGTAGTTGTGGCTACAGGTGCGAACGTTTGCGTGGCATTGCTTGTTGGTATGGACGGCCGGGGAGCTGCTGCCGGGCGCTTCTCCTTCGGTTTGACATAATTGGCGCCGCTCAGGTTTATGGTCAGTGGCGGCTTTTTGCCGGTGACCTGCGGAGCGGGGCAATATCCTTCATCCCATCCGGCCAGGGAAATGCCGTGGCCGAGCACGGCCAGCTGAGCCAGGCAGCGGGCCAGGTCAGTAATTCCGGAGCGTCTGCCACCGGACGCATCAAGTGCGACTGCCGTGTGCGGGCGGTCGGCAAGTATGGCGGCGACAAGGCCGCTGAGACGCGATCCCGGGCCGATTTCGACAAATGTACGAATTCCGGCGGCATACATGGCTTCAATTTCGGCAACAAATTCGACCGGACGGGCCAGTTGCCCGGCCAGGAGTGCTGCGGCTGCGCCGGCGTCGGTCGGGTACTCTGCCGCACAGCTGTTGGCATAGACCGGCAGCGACCCGGCAGTAATGGCGATATCTGACATGGCTGCCAGCAGCGGGACGGCGGCATCGGCAACCAGCGGGCTGTGAAAAGCTGCCGCAACGGTCAGCTGTTTGCAGGAAAGTTTGCGGGTGGCACAGGCGTCTGCGGCACGGGCAATTTCTGCGCTGCTGCCGGAAAGCACGGCCTGATTCGGCGCATTACGGTTGGCAATGACCAGATCGAGTGCTTCATCGCTGATCAGTTGCTGCACATCTGCCAGAGGAGCGGATACGGCCAGCATGCTGCCCCGGTCGCCGTCTCCGGCGGCCATCAACTGTCCGCGCAGGCGGGACAGGGCGTGAAACGAGCTTTCGTCGAGTCGTCCGGCAGCGCAGAGGGCGGTCAGTTCGCCGTAGCTGTGGCCGGCAGCGGCATCCGGCGCCAGACCGAACGATTCCAGAACCCGCAGGGCACCGAGACTGACGGCACCGATGGCCGGTTGAGCCGCGTCAGTGGCGCGCAAGGCCGCTTCAGCAGCTTCCCGGTCAGTGTCACTGAATGAGGTCGGGGGATAGATCAGGTCGGACAGGCTTCTGCCGGAGTCCGTGCCGAAGGTCCGGTCCGCAGTTTCAAGAACCGCCAGTATGGCAGGAAAACTACAGGCGAGATCGCGCAGCATTCCGGTGTATTGGGCTCCCTGACCGGGGAACAGTACGCCGAGTTTGCCCGGTGCGGCACCGGTCGCATACCAGGCACCATCAGGTGTGCTCCAGGAGGAATTCGGCTGCGTGCGGAGCATGGCCAGCGCTTTGCTGCAGAGCGCTGTCAGTACACTTTTCTGCTCGATAACCAGCGCCAGACGGCAGGGAGCGTTCGTATCGAAGGATGCGCGAAGCTCGGCGCCCAGGGCGCGGATTTCTTTCCAAGAGAGTATGTCAGCTACTTGGGTAACCATCTGCTCCAGTGCAGTCGCATCGGCTGCGCAGAAGGGGAGAATCTGGACAGTGCCGTCCCAGTCCGCCCTTGCGGCAGTCGGGGTATACTCTTCAAGTACGACATGAAAGTTCGAACCGCCAAAACCGAGGGCGCTGACCGCTGCCCGGCGCGGCTGACCGTTCCGGGCGAGCCAGGGGCGCTTGTGGCTGGTCAGGTAGAACGGTGACAATCCTGCGGTAACCTCGCGCAGCGGCTGCTCTACCTTGATGGTGGGGGGTATAACCTTGTGATGCAGCGCCAGGGCCGCCTTGATCATTCCGGCCGCTCCGGCGGCCGCCTTGGTGTGGCCGATCTGAGACTTGACGGAACCGAGGGCGCACCAGGGCTTTTCGGCCGTGCCATAAATGTCGCGTAGTGCCGATACCTCCACCGCGTCACCGACCTTGGTGCCGGTGCCGTGTGCTTCCACCATGCCGATACTGACGGGAGAAACGCCCGCCCGTTGGTAGGCGTTTTTAATGGCTTTTTTCTGGCCGGATGCGCTGGGGGTGTAGATCGCTTCGCCCTTGCCGTCGCTGGAGGAGCCGATGCCGCGAATGACCGCGTAGATCCGGTCTCCATCGCGTTCTGCATCGACAAGGCGTTTGACAACCATGATGCCGAGCCCTTCGCCCAGGATAGTGCCGTCACCGGAGGAGTCGAACGGCTTGATATCGCCGCTTGGCGACAGCGCCGGGGTCTTGCTGAAGCACATGTACATGAAGATGTCATTGAAGGTGTCGATGCCGCCGGTGACGACCATATCGGACTTGCCGGTTGCCAGCTCCATCGAAGCCAGATGCAGGGCGCTGAGGGAGCTGGCGCAGGCGGCATCCACGACACAGTTGGTGCCACCCAGGTCGAACTGCTTGCTGATCCTGCCGGCAACCACGTTGCCGAGCAGGCCGGGGAAGGAGTTTTCCTGCCACGATACGTAGGAATCGGAGATGCGCTGAACAACGTCTTCGGCGGTGCTGTCGTCTACACCGGCGTCTTTGAGAGCCGAGCGCCAATGCGGATGCCCGAGTCGCGCGGCCAGAGGGATAACCAGTTCGAGTGTGCCGGTAACGCCAAGAATGACGCTGACCCGATCACGGTCGTAGTTCCGGTCGGCGCCGTAACCGGCATCCTTCAGCGCCTGGCCGGTCGCTACCAGTCCCAGCAGCTGCGAGCTGTCAATCGCCTCCATAGTGGCGGGGGGGATGTTGTACTCCATCGGATTGAACGGGACTTCGGACAGAAATCCGCCCCGGCGGCCGTAGGTCATGTCGGGTGCTTTGGGGTCCAGATTATGGTAATCAGCCACGCGCCAGTGGGTCGCCGGGATATCGCTGATAGCGTCGAGTCCTTCGCGAATGTTGGTCCAGTAGGTGTTGCTGTCTTCGACTTGAGGGAAGAGGCAGCCGATTCCTATGATGGCCAGCTGCGCTGAGCTGGCTGTGGTGGTCTGGGTGGCGTTGTCCTTGACATTGTCCTGTGTCACGCGAGGTACTCCTTGATGTGGATATCTTCAAGCGGTTCGATACGGAAATCAGCGGGAAGTTGCATGTTCTGGTAGCGGAGGATGTTGGCGCGCGTCAGCAGAGCCGCACCGAACAGAAGGTTGCGGGCAACCGTGGCCACCCGGCGCTGTTCCGGAGCTGTCAGAAAGCTGCCGGCGGCCCATTCATTGAAAGCGCCCATGGCCGGCCCGCACCATACCTGATAGTCCATCATGCGGGTCACAACACCATCCTTGGCCCAGTGAGCGCCCTGTCCCAGGTACCAGCGAAACACCAGCGCCATGAGGTGTTTGGGGTCACGTTCGGCTCGTTCCACCTGGCGTGGATCCCGCTGCAGAAAAAAGGTCCGCGTGTCGCGCCAGATATCGGTAAGCGGCGCCAGGAATAACGTTTTCTCGAGTTTAGCTCTTTCCGGGGCGGGAATTCCATCAAGTCCGTCATGGCTGCGATATATTTCGTACAGCTTGGCCGCGCGCATCGGGAACATGGTGCCGCGTTTCAAAACCTGCACCGTAACTCCCATTTCAAACATATCCGCAGCCGGTGCCATGGTCACATCGGCCTGACGGGTTTCCGCCAGCATCTTGCGCACGGTATCAGACGTTCCGGATTCGACACAGGCCTGGTTGACAGAGCCGGTCATGATGTAGGCGGCACCCATGGCAAAAGCGGCGGCGGCAGCAGCCGGCGTGGCGATGCCGCCTGCCAGCCCGACCCGCAGCTTGACGTCATACCCGAACTTCTGTTCCATGCGGGAGGCCAGGGAGGCGATGGTCGGAAACAGGGCGATGGCCGGACGATTGTCGGTGTGGCCGCCTGAATCGGCTTCGGCGGTAACTTCCTGTGCCATAGGAATCAGCGAGGCCAACTCGGCCTGTTCGGCAGTGATGCTGCCTTCATCAACAAGCTGGCGCAGGAGTTTTTCCTGTGGCGGGGAGAAGAATTTTTCAGCCAGCTCTTCCCGTGATACCTTGGCAATGATGCGGTTCGGCGCGATGATCGTTCCGTTAGCAGTGCGATGGATGCCGTGTGTGCGGTAACGTACCAGCGGCAGTGTCAGATTCAGAAATGCGGAGGCCTCCACGAGGCGGACGTTTTTGCGTATGTACAACTCGGCAAGAGCGGCCTCAAGGTCCGGTTCGTGGGGTGAGTGTATCAGGTTGAAACCGCAGGGGAAGCCGGCGTCAGCCAGTGAGTCCACGGCTGCCTCAACCACCGCAAGCGGCAGTCCCGCAGCTCCGAAAAAGCCGAGCATGCCGGCGCGCCCCAGCTCCGTTGCCATAGCGACAGAGCTGATCCCCTTGGCCATGGAACCGCCCAGATAGGGGTAGCGGATCCCGATCTCATGGCAGAACGATTGATCGCCAAGCTGTTCCGGCAGCAGCGGCGCAACGTACACGTCGCAATCCGGATTGTCCGGTCCGCCGGATGCCATCCGGACAGGCTGTGATAGTTTGCGGAGAACTTCAGTAATACTGCGGTCTGTATCAGTTGAGATCAAGGGGAAACGCTCATTTCTGTTATATGATTGATCGAAATATAAAAAAGCAAAACGTGTATACATATATTAAACTGCGAGATCTTACAAGAATTAGACGTGTCTGTCCAGAAATCTGCTCTATATAACTAACGACAGTGGTTTTTTTGTTTGGGAAGAAACCGGGTAATGGGGTATACTCCGCCCGTTTTATTGTCTGAATAAAATTAACTGACAGGAGACACCGCCGTCCGATGGTGGTGATGGGTTACGACGTATGATGATGGACAAGATAGAAGAGCTGGAGCGGCGTTACCAGGAGTTGGAGGCGTTACTCTCTGATCCGGTTGTTATTTCCAACCAGCCCGAGTTCCGCAAACTCGCCCGCGAACACTCTGATTTGAGTGCCCTGGTAGCCGCCTATCGACGGTATCGCAAGGTCTTAAGCGAGATCGATGACAATCGTGAACTGCTGGCCGATGCCGACATGCGGGAGATGGCTGAAGATGAGCTTAAAGAGCTCGAGGCGGAGAAGGATCAGCTGGACGCGGAGATTCAGCTGCTGCTGCTCCCCAAGGATCCCAACGATAACAAAAGCGTCATTCTGGAAATCCGGGCCGGAACCGGCGGTGACGAGTCAGCCCTCTTCGCCGGCGACCTGTTCCGGATGTATTCGCGTTTCGCAGAAAACAACCGTTGGCGGGTCGAGGTTATTTCCGCATCCGAATCGGAGCGGGGCGGCTACAAGGAGGTCATCGCCTCTCTCGAAGGCGAAGGGGTCTTTGCAAAGCTGAAGTATGAATCCGGTACGCATCGGGTTCAGCGGGTGCCGGAAACCGAGGCTCAGGGGCGTATCCACACCAGCGCCTGTACCGTTGCGATCATGCCGGAAGCTGAAGATGTCGATATTGATATCCGCACCGAAGATCTGAAGATTGACGTCTACCGTTCTTCCGGTGCCGGTGGTCAGCACGTCAATACCACTGACTCGGCTGTGCGCATCACGCATCTGCCGACCGGAACGGTTGTCGCCTGTCAGGAAGAGCGTAGTCAGATTAAAAACCGCGCGACGGCTATGAAGGTTCTTAAAACGCGTATCCTGGCCACCATTCAGCAGGCCCAGGATGACAAACTGGCCGCCGATCGCAAGCAGCAGGTCGGCTCCGGAGATCGTTCCGAGCGTATCCGTACCTACAACTTTCCGCAGGGGCGCATGACCGATCACCGGATCGGTTTGACGCTCTACCGTCTGGATTCGATCATGGCCGGGGATATCGGTGAGATTGCAGACGCTCTGCGGTCATATTATCAGATGGAAGCATTGAAGGCGCAGAGCGAGAGTTAGATTGTGCTTGCCCAAGCAACCCTCCTTATGCTAAACAGAACGTCCAATTTGTGCGCTTGCAGATACAGATGATAGCCGGGTCCCGCGCAACGGCACGCTGTGAACTCCGCCAGGTCCGGAAGGAAGCAACGGCAGCGGCGCCCGTCGTGTGCCGCGGGTCAACCCGGCTATCATCTGTATCTGCAAGCGTCTTTTAACTTCTACATCCCCCTGAATTACCTGCTGTCCCTCTTATCTCGATGCATGGGGCATCAGAGCACCTGTGAGGTTCGATCACTTGTCCAACGACACGCACTATGAAGTCCTGGCAAGAAAATACCGCCCCCAAACGTTTTCCGAACTGGCTGGTCAGGAACATGTTAGTCGCACGCTGCAAAATGCCATAGATTCCGGGCGCGTGGCTCACGCGTTTCTGTTTACCGGTGCCCGGGGGGTCGGCAAGACCAGTACCGCCCGCATCATGGCCAAGACCCTCAACTGTGAGCGAGGGGTCACCCACGAACCGTGCAACGTCTGTCCGCAATGTATCGAGATCACCAAAGGCACCTCGACCGATGTCTTTGAGATTGATGGTGCCTCCAACAACGGCGTCGACGATGTGCGCGATCTGCGTGAAAACATCAAGTACCTTCCTTCCCACAGCCGTTACCGCATTATTATCATCGACGAAGTTCATATGCTCTCTACCTACGCCTTCAACGCCCTGCTGAAGACGCTGGAGGAGCCGCCCGAGCACGTCAAATTCATCTTTGCCACGACCGAACCGCACAAACTGCCGATTACGATCCTCTCTCGCTGCCAGCGCTTTGACTTCAAGCGGGTCACGCTGCCAAAAATCATTGCACGGCTGCGAGAGATTGCCGACAAGGAATCGGTTGTCATCAGCGACCCGTCCTTGACCCTGATTGCCCGCAAGGGGGACGGCAGTATGCGCGACTCCCTGACCGCCTTTGATCAGGTGCTGGCCTTCTGCGGCAACACTGTCGGTGATGATGAAGTCGGGACGCTGCTTGGAACGGTCGATCGTCGTCTGATGGCGGAAATTTCGGAGGCTGTTTTTAACGGTGATACCCAGGCCACGCTTGAGGGGGTCAAGACGGTTGACATGATCGGCTATAACATGCGCCAGTTCTGCCAGGAGCTGATCGAGCATTTTCGTAATCTGCTGGTCATCCGTTCGGTAAAAAAACCGGAAGATATTCTTGATCTGACGGTGGCGGAGCTGGACGAATTGAAACGGCAGTCCGGAAATATTTCGGCCCTGGATGTTCAGCGCCGCCTGACCTTGCTGATCAAGGCTGAAGCTGAAATGTCTTACGCCACGTTTCCTCGCCTGATCGTCGAAATGGCACTGCTAAAAGCCACACTTTTGAGCCCGGTTGTTCCGATTCAGGAGTTAATCGAAAAAATAAAGGCGCTTGAAACAGGATCGGTTCATACGCCGGAGTTCGCCTGGAAAGCAGAACGAACGCCGACAGTCGCTGCATCCCATTCCTTTGAACCAGTCCAGAGCACTGCTCCTGCTCCGCGACCGGCAGAGCGTTCCGTAGTGGTGCCGGTCGCGTCACCGGTACCAGCTGCGATCGGCTCCTCCAGCTGGGGACGATTCGTAAACTTCGTCAACGAGAAACAGCCATCTACCGGATCGGTTCTGGAGCATGGCAGCCCGCTGAAAGAAGAGACCGGTTTGATTGAAGTCGGTTTCCCGGCCGGCAGCTATTATGTTACCGCTGGACAGGACCCTGATTTTATAGCCGAAGTTGCTGTGCTGGCTCGCGAGTTCAGTGGACATGAGACCGTCATCCGGGTCAAGGCTATTTCGGCAGATGCCGGTGCCACACCGCTCTCACTGGCCGAAAAAAAAAAGAGTGACGCCGAACAGCACCTGGAAGGATTGAAGCGCGAAGTTGAAAACCACCCGGTCGTCAGAGAGGCGGAGCGTATTTTCGGTGCAAAAATTACAGAAGTAGTTGGAATCTAAAATACTTCTATGCACCGGAAGAACAATAAAAACGAAGAAATCAGGGGGAAGAGATGTCAAAAGGATTAGCGAATATCATGAAGCAGGCGCAGATGATTCAGCAGAAGATGGCCAGACTGCAAGAAGATGCAACGCTGAAAACTGCTGAAGCCACCTCGGGCGGCGGCGCCGTTACGGTCAAGGTGAACGGCAAGAACGAAATCCTTTCACTGGAAATAAAAAAGGAAGCTGTTGACCCCAATGATGTCGAAATGTTGCAAGATCTTATTATTACAGCAGTTAATGAGGCTTTGAAAAATGTTCATGTTGAAATTCAGGCCGAAATGTCCAAAATCACTGGTGGTATGAGCATACCCGGTTTATTTTAGCCACGCTGTAACTCTAAAAAAATGTTTTATTTGTATCGGAATTTATGTTAACAAAATCATCTACGCTCATGCGTCTGGTTGGAGAACTTAAAAAAATGCCGGGTGTCGGAGAGCGGACTGCCCTGCGCATGGCGTTTCATTTACTGAAGTCTCCCCGAAATATGACAACTCTGTCAGAGGCTCTTTGTGATGTGCGTGACCGGGTAACGACCTGTACTACGTGTTTCGCCATTACGGAGTGTGACCCCTGTTCTATTTGCAGTGGTTCCCGTGATGCAGCTCTTATCTGTGTCGTTGAAAATTCTCAGGATCTTATGGCACTGGAGCGCAGCAATGCATATCAAGGGGTCTATCATGTTCTGGGGGGAGCTATTTCGCCGTTATCAGGAATCGGGCCTGACAGTCTCAAAATCAATGAGCTGCTTCAGCGGGTGAGCGGTGGAGTCGTCAAGGAAGTGGTTCTCGCAACAAACTTTACCGTCGAGGGGGAGGCGACAGCCTTGTACCTGACGAAAGTTCTTAAACCAGCCGGTGTCAGAATCAGTCGTCTGGCACACGGTATTCCGCTGGGAAGCGATATAGAATTTGTTGATGCGGCCACGGTTCAGTGGGCGCTGCAGGGCAGGAATGAGTTACATTGACAATGTTTTTAGGTTGAGTTTTTGATTTTTTAGATGCGTCTAAAAATACACACCCCACAGAGGAGGCCAGTACATGAGTAGAAAAATGGTAACCATTGACGGCAACACCGCTGCAGCCCACGTAGCCCACGCTACCAACGAAGTTATTGCCATCTATCCGATCACGCCATCATCGGTAATGGGAGAAATTTCAGACGCCAAAAGTGCCGCCGGACAGAAAAATATCTGGGGAACAGTCCCGCTGGTATCAGAACTACAGTCCGAAGGTGGCGCTTCCGGCGCTGTTCACGGTGCACTTCAGGCAGGCGCTCTGACCACCACCTTTACCGCTAGTCAGGGTCTGCTGCTGATGATCCCCAACATGTACAAAATTGCTGGTGAGCTGACCTCTACCGTCTTTCACGTGTCGGCCCGTTCCATTGCCGCCCAGGCACTGTCGATCTTCGGCGATCACTCAGACGTCATGTCCTGCCGTTCAACCGGTTGGGCCATGCTCTGCTCAAACAACGTTCAGGAAGTCATGGACTTTGCCCTGATCTCACAGGCCGCGACGCTGCGCTCGCGGATTCCTTTCCTGCATTTCTTTGACGGATTCCGTACATCGCATGAAGTCCAGAAAGTTGAAGAGCTCACCTACGACGACATGCGCAGCATGATTGACGATGAACTGGTCAACGCCCATCGCCTGCGCGGACTCTCTCCTGACCGTCCCGTCATGCGTGGTACGGCCCAGAATCCCGATGTTTACTTCCAGGGTCGCGAAACGGTTAATCCGTATTACCCCCCCTGTATCACCATCGTTCAGGAAGAGATGGATAAATTCGGCAAGCTTACCGGCCGTAAATACAAGCTGGTTGAATACGTTGGCGCCAAAGACGCTGACCGGATTGTTGTCATTATGGGCTCCGGAGCTGATACCGTTGAAGCGACCGTCAACAACCTCGTTAAAAAAGGAGAAAAAGTCGGCGTCGTCAAGATCCATCTCTATCGACCCTTTCCGTTGGACGCCTTCATCAAGGCGCTGCCCAAAACCGTTACCAGCATCGCCGTCCTCGACCGCACCAAAGAACCCGGATCTTTGGGTGAACCGCTCTATCTTGATGTGCGTACCGCCATCGGTGAAGCGATGGCCGACAAAAAGTTCAGCTTTAAAGGCTATCCTGTCATCGTAGGTGGCCGTTACGGTCTGGGTTCCAAGGAATTTACTCCGGCCATGGCAAAATCCGTGCTGGACAATCTCAAAAAAGCAAAGCCCAAGAATCACTATGTCGTCGGTATCAAGGAAGACGTCACCGGCTGCAGCCTTGATTACACACCGGATTATCGCAATCCGATGGACGGTACCTACGAAGCCATGTTCTACGGCCTCGGTTCCGACGGTACCGTCGGCGCCAACAAGAACACCATCAAAATCATCGGTGAAACCACCAAAAACTTCGCTCAGGCTTACTTCGTCTATGACTCTAAGAAAGCTGGCACGATAACCACATCGCATCTGCGTTTTGGCAAGAAAGCTATCCACGCTCCATACCTGATTGATAACGCCGATTTCGTTGCTTGTCACAACTTCTCCTTCCTGGAGAAATACGACATGCTCAGTAAAGCCAAGCCGGGTGGCACGTTCCTGCTCTGTTCCCCCTTCGAGCATGACGATGTCTGGGATAAAATGCCGCGTGAAGTCCAGCAGCAGGTCATTGACAAGAAACTCAAGTTTTACGTCATCAACGCCATCAAACTGGGTGAAGAGCTTGGTCTGGGTGCACGTATCAACGTTATCATGCAGACCGCTTTCTTCAAAATCTCAAACATCATTCCGCTCACTCAGGCAATCAGCGAGATCAAGGGTGCCATCAAAAAGAGCTACGGGAAATCTGGCGATAAGGTTGTCGCTATGAACAACGCCGCCGTAGATGAAGCCCTCAAGAACATCCATGAAGTCAAGGTGCCGGCTAAAGCCACCAGCAAGCTGAAAATGCCGCCGGTTGTTGCTAAAACCGCACCTCAATTCGTTCAGGATGTCACCGGCCCGATCATTGCCGGCTTTGGTGATGACCTGCCCGTATCGGCCATGCCGGCCGACGGTACCTTCCCGACCGCTACGTCGCAATACGAAAAACGTAATATTGCCGTTGATATTCCGGTCTGGGACGAAAAACTCTGTATTCAGTGTGCCATCTGTTCGTTTGTCTGCCCGCATGCTGTTATCCGTATGAAGGTCTATGACGAAAAACTGCTCAAAAAAGCCCCGGCAACATTCAAGGCGGTTGACTGCAAACTTCCTGAATTCAAAGGTAAAAAATTCACTATTCAGGTCGCACCTGAAGACTGCACCGGTTGCGGGGCCTGCGTACACAACTGTCCGTCTAAGAGCAAGGAAGACGCTACTCACAAGGCTATCAACATGCAGTTCCAGCCACCACTGAGAGCAGAAGAGGCGGTCAATTTCGACTTTTTCCTCTCCCTGCCGGATGTGGACCCGGCCGAAGTCAAACTGGAAACGCTGCGTGGCAGCCAGCTCGTCCGCCCGATTTTTGAATTCTCCGGTGCCTGCGCCGGCTGCGGTGAAACTCCCTATCTGAAACTGCTGTCACAGCTGTTTGGCGACCGGGCCATGATTGCAAACGCTACCGGCTGTACCTCCATTTACGGTGGCAACCTGCCCACGACTCCATGGGCTAAGCGCGCTGACGGCCGCGGACCGGCCTGGTCCAACTCTCTCTTTGAGGATAACGCCGAATTCGGTTACGGCATGCGTCTGGCAGTCGATAAATTCACGGAATCGGCGCGTGAGCTGGCGACCGAGCTTTCAGTCGGCAGCGGTAAAGCCGGTAAGGCTCTTCAGCCGTTGTTACAGGAGATCCTGACTGCTGATCAGTCAGACCAGTCCGGTATTGAAAAACAGCGCGAACGGATAGTAACTCTTAAGAAATCACTTAAAGCGAGCAAGGATAAGGTGGCTGTTCAACTGTTGACGCTGGCTGATTATTTGGTCAAAAAAACGGTCTGGTGTGTCGGTGGTGACGGATGGGCCTATGACATCGGTTATGGTGGTCTTGACCATGTCATAGCTTCCGGCAAAAACGTCAACATTCTGGTACTGGATACGGAGGTGTATTCCAATACCGGTGGTCAGGCTTCCAAGGCCACCTCGATTGGTGCCGTAGCTCAGTTTGCTGCCGGTGGCAAAGTTATGGGCAAGAAAGACCTGGGTATGATGGCGATGGCTTACGGTTCCGTCTACGTGGCCAACGTTTCTCTTTCCAATCCGGCTCAGGTGGTTAAAGCGTTTATGGAAGCTGAGGCCTACGATGGTCCCTCAATCATCATCGCCTATGCTCACTGCATCGCTCATGGTATCAATATGACTACCGCCGTTGACGAACAGAAAAAAGCTGTCTCTTCCGGCTACTTGCCGCTGTACCGTTACAACCCATGCTTGGCCTCCGAAGGGAAGAACCCGCTCCAGCTGGACAGCAAGGCACCAACCACCAGCTTTGAGGATTTTGCCAACGGTGAAAACCGCTATAATGTTCTGAAGAAGATCAACCCGGAAGCATCGGTACAGTTGATCAAGAAGGCCAGTGACTGGACCGCTTCCCGTTTTGAGTACTATCAGAAGCTGGCAGCACTCAATTACGATAAAAAGTAGTTATTCCGGTAAACTGATACGTAGTATCCAGCCCCGCAGATGTATCTGCGGGGCTTTTTTCGAGTGGTGCGATCCGAAGGAGTAAACATGTTTGGTAATAGCAGTGACCTGGGAGCTTCGCTCTTCAAAACCTGGACGGAAAAACAACGCAGCGACGAGATTGAAAAACTAGTGCAGGGGTTCCGAAACGGCGTAACTATTGGGATTCTTCTCAAGATGGCCGAAACCGTAGCCGGTGATACGAAAAAGGCGAAGAAATATCTGAAAAAATATATGACTATAGCAGAACGCACCGCTGCAATTGAATCTGCTGACGCCGCACTAGTGCCGATGGCGAAATTGTTGCTTTCGTAGCGAACAGGAGACCGCCATGCACAATGTCTTGATTGCGGGATGTGGCTATATCGGTGAACTGGTTGCGCGCCTCTGTCAGGAGGCTGGCAGCCGTGTGACCTGTCTGGTCAGATCCCCCGAACATGCTGGTAAATTGAAAGAGGCTGGATATTCTGCGCTTGTCTGCGGATTGGACGACGCGGCTGCATTTCCTGTAGTGGACCTGGCTGATAGCTGTATTTACTACTTCGTACCGCCGCCGGGCGGGGGGATTGTCGATAGTCGGGCCCGCACCTTTATTGCATCTCTGCTCGCCTCACAAAAACCGGCCCGGATCGTCTACATGAGTGCCACATCGGTCTACGCTGAAGTCAATGGCAGCCGGGTTACGGAAGCAACCCCTGCCGAGCCGATGTCAGCCATGGGTAAACGTCGACGGGATGCTGAGCAGGCCTTTCTACATTATGGCGAAGCCAACGGCGTTGCGGTGGTTATCCTGCGGGTGAGCGGTATCTACGGCCCCGGAAGGCTGCCTCTGATGCAGATCTCGCAGGGGCAGCCATTGCTGCGTGAAGAGGAGTCCGGCCCGAGTAATCGTATTCATGCCGTTGATCTGGCGCATATCTGCCTGGCTGCAGCTGAAAAGGGAAGGGGCGGGGAGATATTCAATGTCAGTGACGGCCACCCCTCAAGTATGACCACCTATTTTAACGCCTGCGCCGATGCTTTGAGAATGCCTCGCCAACCACAGGTTTCCCTTGATGAGGCGCGTCAGGTTATGTCACCCTTAATGTTTTCCTACGTGAGCGAGTCGCGGATAGTTGAGAACCGTGCCATGCTGAAGCGCTTGCAGATCACGCTGCGCTATCCGACAATCAGTGAGGGATTGCCGGCCTCTGTGCCTCCGAGTGCCGGATTATAGCGCTTGCAATTCCATGCGCTTTTTGCTATCAATAAACTAACAAACAAAATATTTGCGAGGGTTCTTATGAATCCTCATTTGCCCTGGTAACTTCCCCTCCTAGTTACCGGGGTGTTTTTTTGTCTTTTCCCGTGGTCAACGGTTGACGCTTTGGGGTCGGTTATGTTTTAATCGCCCGGTGGAAATAGACGCATACATAGCACTTGGTTCAAACAGCGGAGATCGGGAGCTGAATCTGTTACGGTCGGTTGCAGAACTTGGAAAACTGCCGGCCAGCAAAGTAACCGGTTTATCACCGTTTTACCAGACTTCGCCGGTCGGCAACCTGAACCAGGAAAACTTCTACAATGCAGTACTCAGGATTTCAACCGGACTCGCCCCACGTCCCCTTCTGAACCATCTGCTGCGAATCGAGACCGAGATATTCAAGCGTACCCGGACTATTCATCAGGGACCGCGCAGCATGGATCTTGATCTACTGCTGTATGGCTCGGATAGTATCGATGAGCCTGATCTGATTGTCCCGCATCCGCGCATGGCAGAGCGTCGCTTTGTGCTGCAGCCTCTCTGTGATATCGCGCCGCAGCTACTGCATCCTGTAGTCGGGCGGACGTTCCGCGAGCTGCTGGACGCGCTGAAGTCCGACGAGACGGTCATCAGAATTTAACGGGAGAATTTTCGTATGATCCGATTACTGGTGTGGGGTCTTTTGCTGTATGTCGGGTATCGTATTCTCCTCTCGTTTACCTCCTCAAAAAAAACGCTGGAAAAAACGGGCGAGGAAGTCAGTCCTCCTACAGAAACGCACCGTGACCCGGTCTGCGGGATCTATGTGTCAGACGAAGATGCCGTTATTGGAAAGCTGGACGGCCAGCGGCACTATTTTTGTTCCATGAATTGTCTTGAAAAATACCGTGAACAGCTTGACCATACTTCAGCATCATAAAAGGAGAACCGCATGAAATTTTTTATCGATACCGCCGATGTCAATGAGATCCGAGAAGCACACGCACTTGGGCTGGTTGACGGAGTTACCACCAACCCTTCGCTGATTGCCAAATCCGGACGTAAATTCACCGATGTCATCAAAGAGATCACTTCAATTGTTGATGGTCCCATCTCTGCTGAAGTAGTTTCTCTTGACGCCCCTGGCATGATTTCCGAGGCCGAAGAGCTGGTCAAGATCCACAAGAACATCGTCATCAAGCTTCCGATGACACCGGAAGGACTCAAGGCCTGTAAGTCGCTCTCTTCTGAAGGCGTGAAGATCAACGTCACGCTGATCTTTACCCCTCTGCAGGCGCTCTTGGCTGCCAAAGCCGGTGCTGCCTATGTTTCTCCGTTTGTTGGTCGCCTGGACGATATTTCCCAGAACGGCATGGGAATCATTGAAGAGATTCGGACCATTTTTGATAACTACGGCTACATGTCCGAGATTATCGTCGCCAGCGTACGAAATCCGATCCATGTCCTCGATTCGGCCCTGATCGGGGCTGATATTGCCACCATCCCTTATTCTGTTATGATGCAGCTTGCCAAACACCCGCTGACGGACGCCGGTATCGCAAAGTTTTTAAAAGATTGGGAAAGCGTACCGAAATAGCACGTCACACCCTTCGACTCCTTTCGGGGAACGATACTTTTACACGTGCCCCGGAGCACTCATGAAACAGTTTAAGCCGCTCTCAATCCTCTTCTCCGCCTCCGAAGCCTCCCCTTTTGCCAAAGAGGGGGGGCTCGGCGACGTAGTCGGAGCTCTCCCCAAGTATCTGGCCCGCATGGGGCATGATGTCCGGGTCGTGCTGCCGCGTTACTACAGCGTAAACCCGGAAAAATACGGATTGAAACTGTTGCCGGGAACCCTGGTTGTGCCGATGGGTAGTATCGGCCACCAATACTGCGGCGTCCGCGAAGGGCGTCTGCCGGGTACGGATGTGCCGGTCTATCTGCTTGAACATGAGGCCTACTATGGTCGCTCCGGACTTTACCAGCAGGGTGGTAAAGGGTATCTCGACAACGACAACCGCTTCGTATTCCTCTCCAAAGCCTCGCTGGAGCTCTGTAAAATGCTGGACTGGGCTCCCGATGTTGTGCATGTCCACGACTGGCATACTGGTGTTATTCCGGTTCTGCTGAATACCTCTTACCTGCATGACCGCTATGTCGGCAACGCCGCATCCCTGCTGACGCTCCACAATATGCAGCATCAGGGCAACTTTTACCCCGGTCTGATGGATGTGCTCGGAATCGGCTGGAAGCATTTCAATTACCTTGAACTTGAGATGAATGATCAGGTCAACCTGTTGAAGGGGGGGCTCTATCATGCCACCCTGCTGAACACGGTCAGTGAAGGATATGCACATGAAATCCAGACGGCTGCTTTTGGCTGGGGGTTGGAAGGGGTCATTCGCGAGCGTTCGGCCGATTTAAGTGGCATTCTGAATGGTGTCGATTATGAAGAGTGGAATCCGGCCAGCGATCCGTTTATTGCCGCCACCTACACCGCACGAACCGTACAAAAAGGGAAGGCGGCCTGTAAACGCGATCTCCAGAAATCAATGGGTTTGCCGGAGCGGGCCGATGTGCCGCTGTTCGGCATTGTTTCGCGTATGGTCAGCCAGAAGGGGACCGATCTGGTGGCCGAAGCGATCCACCGCATCCTGGAGATGGATTGCCAGTTCGTGATGGTCGGAAACGGTGAGCCGTGGGCCCATTTTTATTTCGGCGATATAGCGGCGCTCTATCCGGAAAAATTTGCCTGCTACATCGGTTATAATGAAGCTCTGGCGCACAAGGTCGAGGCGGGTGCCGACTTTTTTGTGATGCCATCTGCCTTTGAGCCGTGCGGGCTGAACCAGATGTACTCGCTGGCCTACGGTACCCCTCCGATTGTGCGTGCTACCGGTGGCCTGGATGACAGCGTTGAAAATTTCAACGAAGCGGTCTTGTCCGGTGACGGTTTCAAGTTTTGGAACCACAGCGCTACGGCACTGTTTGACACGGTCGGTTGGGCGGCCTGGACCTTTTTTAACAACCCCAAAGGGCTGGCTGCGCTGCGAAAAAACGGCATGGCCAAGCACTTTACCTGGGAAAGCGCCGCTCACAAGTATGACGACCTCTATCATCTGGCGGTACTGAGGCGGCGCGGCAGCGAATACTACCGCAACCGATTTGGTGTCTGAAAACCTGCAGGTTGGTATTTTCATTTTGGAGCAAACGGTGACTGAAGCGGGTACGCCAACAACTATCGCACGAAAGATCGTCATCTTCCTGGAGATGATCAAGTTTTCCCACACCATCTTTGCCCTGCCGTTTGCTCTGACCGGAGCGCTGCTGGCGGCGGGCGGGCTTCCTTCACGGCAGCAAATTTTCTGGATCATCCTGGCAATGGTCGGTGCGCGTACCGCCGCCATGGCCATGAATCGCCTGATTGATGCCGGTATCGATGCCCGTAACCCGCGCACCGCCGGTCGGGCTCTTCCGGCCGGACTGATCAGCAGAGGGATGACCCTTTTTTTTATCATCGCATCGACAGCCCTGATGTTCTGCGCGGCCTATATGCTTAATCCGCTCTGTCTGAAACTGGCCCCGATCGCCCTCTTTTTCCTTGTGCTCTATTCCTACTGCAAACGCTTTACCGCACTGGCCCATGTCGTGCTCGGCATCTGTCTGGCGGCGGCTCCGATCGGCGCCTGGGTGGCTATCCGTGGTGCCATTGAGATGCCGTCCCTGATTTTGGGGAGTGTCGTTCTGTTCTGGGTGGCCGGCTTCGATATCCTCTACGCACTGCAGGATCTGGAGTTCGACCGGGCGGCCGGACTGCACTCGATACCGGTCATGCTGGGGGTGAACGGCTCTCTCTGGGCGGCACGCCTGTTTCACCTGGTCATGCTGATCCTGCTGTTCACCCTGTTCAAAGTAATGGGGCTGGGAACATTCTTTCTGGTGGCGATCCTGGCGGCGGCGGCCATGCTGCTGTATGAGCATTGGCTCTTGAAAGACGGCGACCTTGGCAAACTGGACGCCGCCTTTTTTAACATGAACGGCTACATCAGTGTTGCCATCTTGCTCTTTACGGCAGCAGATGTTCTGACGAGGTAATCACGATGGAAATCAGGAACATCTTTGTGGCACTGACCGGTGCATCCGGCTCGATGTACGGATTGCGGCTGGTGGAGCAGCTCTGTTTGAGCGGCATATCAGTTACCTTCTGTGCCAGCTGCAGTGGCACGGATGTCTGCCGCGAGGAAACCGGATTGGACCTGGCGGGTGATCTGGATAAAGCGCTGCTACGCCTGTATGACCACCTGGAAGTTGATTCCGGCATCCAGATGGCACATCCAGACGACCTCTTCTGTCCGGCTGCCAGCGGTTCTGTGGCTCCGGATGCCATGGTCATTGCACCCTGTAGTATGGGCACGTTAGCGCGGGTCGCTTGCGGTGTTTCCGGCAATCTGATTGAGCGCAGCGCTGATGTTATGATCAAAGAGCGTCGCCCGCTGTTGCTGCTGCCGCGTGAAACGCCGCTTTCGGAGATCCACCTGGAGAACATGCTGAAGCTCTCCCGGATCGGAGTCCGCATGGTACCGGCCATGCCGGCTTTTTACGCCAAGCCGGAATCAGTTCTGGATCTGGTTGATTTTATGGTCGGCAAGGTGCTGGATCAGCTCGGCATAGCCAACAACCTCTTCAAGCGCTGGGGAACTGAATAGGTCGTGCCGCCACCGTACTTTCCTCCCACTATAGCCTCCTATCTTGCCAAACGGGTGGCAGGAGAGCCCTGGAGCATTTACGAACCTCCCTCTCGCACCTATTCGGGTGCCGTTGTCATCCCCTCATTAGCTGAAGCGGCCAATCTGCCGCAGACCTTGGAAACGCTTGCCCGTAATCCGAATGATCTGCTGGATCGTTTTTTAATTCTGGTCGTGGTCAACCAGCGTGCCAACGCCTCTTCGGCTGATAAAGTGAATAATCACGAAACTCTGATAGCGTTGCCGTTCTGGAAATCAGAATATCAACTACACAATCTGTTCTGGGTCGATGCCGCGTCCAGCGGTTTGGAGCTGCCGCACAAGCAGGGTGTCGGGTTGGCCCGCAAAATTGGCCTGGATCTGGCCTTGCCGCTGCTCGACTATTCATCTGGTGATCCGCTGCTGATCTGCCTCGACGCCGATACGCTCGTGCAGCCGGACTATCTGTCTGCCATCAGCACCCATTTTTCTCAAGCTTCAGCCGGGGGGGCCAGTATTCCCTACCGTCACCGGCCGGCCGGCGATGAGGCTGGACAAGCCGCTATTGATCGCTATGAACTCTTTCTGCGGACATACGTCCTGGGGCTGCAGCTGGCCGGTTCGCCCTACGCTTTTCACACGGTCGGCAGCGCCATGGCCTGCCGGGCTTCGGCCTACGTGGCATCAGGCGGTATGAACCGCCGTCAGGCCGGCGAAGATTTTTACTTTCTGCAGCAGGTTTTCAAAACTTCCGGTGTGGCAGAACTCTCTGGCACACTGGTGCATCCCTCCCCGCGTGCGTCAGATCGGGTTCCATTCGGCACCGGTCGTTCCGTGGGGGATATGCTCGCTGACGGAGAAGGGCGGCTGCTCTTCTACCATCCGGATGTTTTTACGATCGTCGGGGAGTGGTTGGCGTGTGTACAGGATAACGTTGAAAAAGATGGTCTCTGGCTCATGCAGCTGGCTGGTAGGATCAGTCCGGTTCTGAGTGCGTTTCTGGAACAGGCCGCTTTCTCTGCAGCCTGGGATAACCTGCGTCGTCAGAATGCGGATGTGACAAAGCTGCTGTCCGCTTTTCACAGCTGGTTTGACGCGTTTCGTACCATGCGGCTGATTCACGAACTGAGTGATAACGTGTACCCACGTAGTGCACCAGAGCAGGCCGTCGCCACACTGCTCAAACGTGCCGGTCTAGCATATGATGATACTGTTGCCGGGCAGCTGGAACTGTTGAGGACGTTCCAGGGAGGGTGGGACTGAACTGCAGAAGTAGAAATTGCCGGGCAGCTGGAACTGTTGAGGACGTTCCAGGGAGGGTGGGACTGAACTGCAGAAGTAGAAATGACAGTGCCTTGCCGCTTTCTTCAGGATCAAGACCGCTCAAAACGTAAAAGACTGAGATTGCTTTAACACCTTATCTGCGTTTGAGTGACGCCATTTCAATTCATGTGTGCCGTTGTGAGGTCTGTTATGAAAACATCAAACGCTGCGATCCTTGACCTCTCGGACCTCCCTGAACAGGTTCGACAGGAAGTTACCGACTTTTATCAGTTTCTCAAGAATAAATATCATATCCATACAACCAGGCGTCGTAAGAAATCAGACATGCCGGTTCAAGCTCTCTCGGACAATAGTTTTGTCGGGATTTGGAAAGACAGGCCGGAAATGGACGATGCTGCCGGGCGGGTGCGGGAGCAAAGGGAAGCTGCATGGAGCAGGCATGAATAACGAGCTGCTTCTGGATAAACTTCCATTCATCTCCCGTTGATTCTCCCACATGCTTTTCAGCTGTTTTTCAATCTATTCAACCTTGATATCGCAGATTGAAGGGGAGCGAATTCAAACAGGTAATTGATTTGTGGACTTATGGGATTGAATAGTTGGCCAGAGACGTACGGGGATGGAAATATCCTTTGATACAATTGAGATTGCGAACGCAGATTTGAATGTGGTTTTTCTCACGAAATCCGGCATTTGGGTAGAGTTCCCGGCCCTCCCAGAATACTCCGCGAACCGTATCAAAAGGTCTTTTACCCATGTCAGCATAAAGCGCGTGAGTAATCTCGACGACAGCACAGTCGAGACGTCGGATGAGAACATCTTCTTCCTCATCCAACGGCTTGGAATTTTGCGGCATCGGAGCATTGGAAAGTTTATGGGACTGCTGAAGCATGTGGAAGCTTGCTTTCAGGGTTTGTAAGGACTGAGTTTCTAACAGGTTTAGACAATTGCCGAGGTCAATAACGGCGCCAATGACAGCCTCATGAGTAATTTTTGCTTTGCCTCGTTGAGGACGCTTTTTCAGGTGCCGCGTGTACTGAAGTGCACGTTCCGGGCTATTCTCCCAAAAATAAATGCCGTTGCCCATCCAGTCGTAGTCATTTTCGCTCTGAGTCAGATGATTGGAATCGGAATGGAGGATTTTTTCGGCTACTTTGCGGTCGCAACCATGAAAACCGAGAACAAAATAAGGGAGGGATTTATACATCAAGACGATAAGGCTTGGTAAGTTTCCCGCCAGGGGTAATGATACCTGCTTTAACGAGAAATTCTTTGGCGCGTTCAGGTGTAAGCTGTTTAGTGAAAGCCTTTATTTCTTCAATATTTTTTTTTGCTTCACGCGTGGTCATGATGTCTCCTCCTGTTGATGTTCAGAGAATACACGGTTGTAATTGAGACTTCAATCAGATTTGAAAAGTTCACCGCACCACCGCCCGCACGATCTTCATGATCGTACGTTTTTTCTCCTCGTCCGCACCTTCCAACAGTTTTTCTATCTCTTCAACTTTGACTCCGCCCGCCTGAAGGTGAGCGAATTCAAACAGGTCCTTGATTTCCACCTCAAGCGCACGGGCGATACCGTCCATTGTTTCGAGGGAGGGAGCATTCCTGCCACACTCTATGAAGCTGATGTATTTAGGATCGAGATCTACAATGTCAGCAATCTGCTCTTGAGACAAACCCCGAATCTTTCGCAGTTCCTTTATTCTCAAACCCAACAAATTTTTTGTGGCAATCATGGCATCTCCCCAAATCTGATTCCTGATAATTATGGAGATGGTTACTAATTCGTAACTAGCTTGAACAAATTGTATACTTGACAAATACTAATTTTAAGATAGTGTTATTAACTCAAAGCTAGTATTTGCGGCCATTTATATTGACCAGTGCTAGTAAAAAACTTTAGGAGGCGCGTCGTGATCAAGAAAATTGTTGTGGTGGGTATGGTTTTGATGCTGACGGCATGTGGTGGCGGGGGGAGTGGCAGTAGTAGTGGAACCTCGGTAACAACAGTTTCCGGAACGGCTTCTGAGGGTGCGCTCATTACTGGTGCGCGGGTTCTACTTAAAGACGCGAACGGTAAATCCGCTGCTGATGCAACCACAAGTGCAACCGGTAGCTATTCAATTGACGTTACCGGCCTCTCTGCTCCGTTTCTTGTCGCAGTCACCGGTAACAATGGAACATACGTGACCCTCGCCCAGACCGCCGGTACGGCTAATATTAATCCGATAACCACAACCGTCGTAGCTCTGGCAGCAGCAAACTCGGACGCATTAGCAGTATTTACAAAATTAACCCCTGCGCAGATTGCCACTATTAATAACAACTATGCCGCAAAGACTGCGCTGGTCACTACCGCGTTGCAGACCGCATTACCAGCCGGAGTAACTGCTGCCAGCTATTTTACAGGATATAGTGGACCCCATATTTCGGACAATAGTTTAAGATGGTAGCCTGCGATCAAAAGGAGCAGGCAATGAGCGAAAAGAATCGTAAAAGTTTCACCAGTCAGCATAAGGCAAAAGTCGCGCTCG
>Ga0172373_10003557_pt1 | contig 22718 bp, 16 predicted proteins | sample Lak10m_2_FD_114546 | JGI IMG/M metagenome (GOLD analysis project Ga0172373, IMG submission 114546) | Freshwater microbial communities from Kabuno Bay, South-Kivu, Congo - kab_092012_10m | ecosystem: Environmental > Aquatic > Freshwater > Lake | place: Democratic Republic of the Congo...
ATTGCCGGAGGATCCGGCAGCACGATCCGCGGCAATCGCCTGTTCCTGAACCAGGGGCTCGGGATTGACCTCTCACCCTTCGGTTTCGGGAGTGAGGCGACGCCGAACGATGCGGGTGACGCGGACACCGGGCCCAACGGCCTCCAGAATTTTCCGGTGCTGAACCGCGCGGCGGTGACGCTCGGCGGGTTCCGGATCCAGGGCTCGTTCAACAGCCGGCCCAGCCGGACCTATACACTGGACTTCTACCACAATGCGCCCGAACGACCGGGCGAGGCCGAGAAGTGGCTCGGAAGTGCGGAGGTTGCAACCGACGCATCCGGGAACGCCGTCCTCGATGTCGTCCTGCCGATCGTGGTCGCACGGGGCTCGGTTTCGGCGACCGCGACGGACGCCGATGGAAGCACGTCCGAGATCTCGGCGTCCGTGCCCGTGGTGACCGAGGTTGCCTCGCGGACCTTTACCGTGGTCACGCCAGCGGACTCGGGGCCTGGATCCTTGAGGCAGGCGCTCCTTGATCTTTCCGAGGCCTTCACCCTCGACCGGAACGTCATCGCCTTCAACTTGCCCGGCGACGGCATCCGACGGATCGAACCGGAGTCCCCGCTCCCCACGGTGAACCGGCCCGTGGTCCTCGATGGCTTCACCCAACCGGGCTCGGCGCGGCGGACGGCCGGGGTCCTTCCGGATCCGGTGCTTCGCGTCCAGATCGACGGAATCATCGCTCCGGCCGCCACCAGCGGGCTGACGATCGGCTCCAGCAATGTCGTGATCCGGGGCCTGATCCTCACGGGGTTTGGCGGCCCGCAGGTTTCGGCTGAGAACGTCCGGGGATTGGTGATCGAGGAGTGCTTTATCGGGACGGATGGCTTCACGCCCCGGCGTGCGTCTGCGGAGTTGCCGCGTCGAACCGGCGCGCGGCGCGCGGCGGGCCCCGCTGGGAACGGCGCGGACTCCAACGGGGCGGGAGCCGGGATCGTGGCGCGCGGGTCCGAGATGACCTTGCGCGATTCAATCGTGTCCGCGAATTCCGGTGACGGCCTCTACAGCCTGAACTCGGCGGTGACGCTCGCGGACAACCTGTTCGGAAGTGATTCCCTGGGTTCGCGCACGTTGGGCAACGCCGGACACGGCATCCATCTGCACTACGCGGCCTCCACCTTCCTTCCGCCTTCGGTGGTCTCGGGAAACACCGTGGTCGACAACGCGGGCTTCGGCATCGCCATCACGACTGAGCCGGGCCTGTTCATCAACGGGCCCCAGCTCACTGGAAATCAGATCGGAGCCTTGCCCACCCTGCAGGACGGCTCCGGGTTCGATCCCATGGGCAACGGCAGTGGTGGCGTCCTCGTCGAGGCGTCCCTCACCCGGATCGACGCGAACACGATCGGAGGCAACGCGGGTCCCGGAATCCGGGTCGAAGGCAGTGACGCGGCCGGGCTGCTGATCCAGGGGAACTTCATCGGCACCGGATCGGACGGCTGGTTGCCGCTTCCCAACCGCGGAGCCGGGCTCGAGCTCCGTGATGCCCGCGCCGGGATCGTCGCCGGCGGCCTCGATCCCGAGCAGTTCAACGTCATCGCGTACAATGCCGTCAATTTCTGGGCCGTGGATTCCGCCCCGGCATTCGTCGCGGGCAATGTCCTCGGTCCAGCCGGTGCGCTCGGGTCGGAGTCGCGGACGAGCCCGGCGACGACCCCGACGCCGACCGCGCTGACCTCCACGTTGACCGACATCGGGTTGTTCACCGTGTCGGCGGAAACGGCGCAGGCCGAGCCGCCGTTTGCCAACGTGACGCTGCTGACCCGTGATGAAGCCGGCTTCCAGACGCCGGTCGCCGACCAGGAAGCCGCCGTCCGGGCCCAGGGCCGGCTCGCGCTTGCCTTGCTCGCCGTGCTGCTGCCGCAAACGACGGATCTCGCGCTGCGCCGCATACTGGCCAACAACGAATTTGGGAGGATGCTTGCCATCCTGGAGACGGAGCTCGGCACGCACCTGCCGAAGACTCAGCCCCGGTCACCCGTGGCAGACGTCCGGGTGACGCTGGATCCACCCATCCTCCTCGAGTCCGGGACCAGTTACTCAACCGTCGCCCGGATCCAGAACAAGGGGCCCGACGTCGCCGTCGTGCTGGTCCGCGTCGAGCTGCCCGAGTCCGGCAACCTGCTCCTGGCACTGAGCGATCTGTTCGGACTGCCGATCGCGTCGGAGGATCTCCTTGAAGACGGCGTTCCATATGAACTGCTGCCGGGCGAGGAACGTGAGATCACGCTGATCACTTCGGACACCCAGCCGGCCTCGGCATTGATCACCGTGGACCTCCAGGTACTGCAGGAGGATCCCGTCGTGGCGGACAACACGGCGTCCACGAAGATGCCGATTCCCTTTGCCGGTGTGGTGGACCTGCAATCCAAGCCGATCCAGGCGTCGTCGCTGGTCCACGTCGGGGAACCCTTCGAGCTCAGCTTCAGTTTCCAGACGTTTTCCGCCGTTCCCGGACCTGTGCGGGTCGCCGCCGACGTTCCCTCGTTCCTCAGCTTCGCAACGCCGATGATCGAGGGCGCGTTCGTCCGGCGGGCGGGCAACCGGCTCGAGTTCGACTTTGATGCCCTCGCTCCCGGAGTCCGCACCTTCTCGATTTCCGCCACTGCCCTCCGCAACGGGATCGGTCAGGTCCACTTCGCCCTCGGTTCGGGCCTGACGGAGATGGAACCGGCCGACAATGCGACCCGGTTCGAAGTGCGGGCCGACCAACCGGACGCAGTCGATTACGGGGATGCGCCGGATGGGTTCGGCACGCGGAGGGTTTCCGGCGGTGCGTCGCACCGGGTCATCCAGGGCATCCATCTGGGTGCCGCGGTGGATGCCGATCCGGATGGCGTGCCCGGTCCGGATGCCGAGGGTGATGACGTGGACATCGATGGGGACGACGACGATGGCGTCATCTTCCACTCGCCGATCGTGGCGGGACTCCTCGCCACGATCCGGGTGACCGCGGCCAGCGATGGATTCCTGGATGGATGGATCGACTACAACGGCGACGGCGTCTTTGACCATCGTCCGCCTGCGCCCGCGGTGAACGAGTATCTCTTCGATACGGTTCCCGGCCGTCCCGGGGGCGGATCCTATCCGATCAAGGCGGGGCCGAACGTGATCCGGTTCTTCGTGCCGAACCTCATCCGATCGCTGCCGGTGTTCGCGCGGTTCCGTTTCAGCCGGGCGGGAGGCCTGGGACCGAAAGGGGCGGCGCCGGATGGCGAGGTGGAGGATTACCCGGTGCAGACCTTTGACCTGGCGCCCGATTTCGGCGACGCGCCGGATTCCCGGGGGTTGCCGATGTACCCGACGCTGCTGGCCAACAACGGAGCCGTGCACCTTTCGAGCGAGGAGAAGTTCCATCTGGGGCGGCGTCTGGATTTCGAACCGACGGCACAGCCCAACCTGCTGGCGCTTGGCGACGATGGTCACAACGGTCTGGAGTTCCCGTTGAGTGCGGTGGCCGACGATGAGGATGGGGTGTCCTTTCCGGCCAAATTGGTTCCGGGAGAAACGGCGACCCTCGTCGTGAACCTGACCCGGCTTCATCCGGGGCCGGCCCGGTTGGATGCGTGGATGGACTTCAATGCCGACTACGACTGGAACGACGCCGGTGAGCAGGTCCTCAAGAACCACGATCTGCTTCCGGGCGACAACCAGGTGCCCGTGGCGATCCCCGCCGGTGCCACCCCGGGCTTCACCTACGCCCGATTCCGCCTCAGTCGGAACGGCAACCTCGGGCCGGGCGGCGTCGCATCGAGTGGGGAGGTCGAGGACTACCGGATCCTGATCTCGGGCGACGCCGGGTCCTGCCGGATCGACTCCATCGCGCTCGAGAATGGAAAGGTCGTCATCCGATGGACGGGGTCGGGAACGCTCGAAGCGGGACCCACGATCGAAGGGCCCTGGACCTCCAGCCCGGCTGGCAACCCGGCCATCCTCGATCCCGATGCGGGCCCCCGGTACTTCCGGTTGAGGTGCAACTAGGACGTTGCCGCTCCGCATGAGAGGAGGAACGGAGTGGCGACGTCCCCGTCGCCCCGGGAACAGGTGTGGGAGGGCAACGAGGACGTTGCCGCTCCGCATGAGAGAAGGAACGGAGTGGCGACGTCCCCGTCGCCCCGGGAACGGGTGTGGGAGGGCAACGAGGACGTTGCCGCTCCGCTTGAGCCGGCAGGCGGTGTCGCGGGACTGCGCCCTTGACTGTGGAGACGCCGGGGGACTACTTGGCGGCCCGAAGAGTCGGCCGATGGGCTTCGGATGCTCTCCTGTCTTGAGAACCACCTTCGCCAGATGAATCGGACGACCGGCAGCAGTTCCGTCGTCCGGAAGGCGGCCGTCCTGGTGGCGGCCGTTGGGTTGTGGGTCGGGTTGGTGCTGCTCTTCGCGGCACCGATGGCGTTGACCGGGTCGGTGTCGTGGCGGCAGGCCGTGGGATTCGGAGCCTCGTTCTGGGCGCCCTGGCTGCTCTTCCTTCCGTCCGTGGCCTGGCTCGCCTTTCGTCTTCCACTGGAACGGGGGAAGGTGCTTCGGAACCTCGGACTTCATGTCCTCGCCTGCCTGCTGGTGGTGGCGAGTGGGAGGGCCACGTTGCGCGCGCTCAATCCGCTGACGCCCCGGCCGACGCCGCTTGCTGTGCCAGGACAACCTCCGCCCCTGGACCGAAGCGCAGGACGTCTTCCCCCACCGGGCACGTTCGGCCCATTGACGGGCTTCCGCGCTGCACTCGACGTGCTGGTCTACTGGTCCCTGTTGGGTGGCTGCCAGGCCATCACCTACTTCGTGCGCCTGCAGGAGCGGGAACGGCGCGAAGCCGAACTGGAGGCGCGGCTCACGACGGCCCGATTAAAGGCCTTGCGGATGCAGCTTCATCCGCACTTCCTCTTCAACACGCTGAACTCGATCGCTGCGCTGGTTTACGTGAACCCGCGCGCTGCGGACGAGATGCTCGGCGACCTCGGTGGATTGCTGCGACGGTCGCTCGATTCCATGGAGGAGCACGAGGTGCCGCTGTCGCGTGAACTCGAGTTCATCGACGCCTACGTCGGCATCGAGCAGAAGCGGTTTGGCGATCGCCTGCGGGTTGAGCGGAGTGTTCCGCCTGAGCTCCTGGATGTCCTGGTTCCAGCGTTGCTCCTCCAGCCCTTGATTGAAAACGCCATCCGCCATGGCATCGAACCCCGGCGCGGTCCGGGCGTAATCTCGATCGAAGTCCGACAGGTGGACTCGCACCTCCACCTGAGGGTGCGCGACGACGGGCGAGGTCCTTCCGGTGGCGATTCCGCCAAGGCCTCGCGGCCAGGCATTGGATTGGCCAATACCCAGGCGCGCCTGCGGGGACTCTACGGCGACGACCAGAGCTTCTCGCTCGGCAAGGCCCTGCCGCAGGGTTGCCAAGTCGACATCCGGATTCCCCTTCGTCGGCTCCCGCAACCCGCGCCCACCGCATCCAGCACGCCCCCTGCATGAAGATCCGGACCTTGATCGTGGATGATGAACCCTTGGCGCGGCAGCGCGTCCGCCTGCTGCTGGACGAGGAGCCGGACGTGGAGGTCGTGGGCGAATGCGGGGACGGATTCGAGGCGGCGGAGGTGATCGAGTCGACCCGGCCGGACCTCGTCCTGCTGGACGTGCAGATGCCGGAGATGGACGGCTTCGAGACGCTCCGTCGCGTTCCTCCGTCGATTCTGCCCGTGGTGATCTTCATCACGGCCTTCGACCAGCACGCGCTGCAGGCCTTCGAGGCGAAGGCGCTCGATTACCTGCTGAAGCCCTTCAAGCCCTCCCGATTCAAGGAGGCCGTCCAACGGGCTCGCGAGCGCATCGCCGACCGGCGGGCCGGCGTGGCGGCGCGGGGGTTGATGGAGTTCCTGGGACAGGCTCCGGCCACCAGCCAACTCACCCGCCTGGCCGTGAAGACGCCGGGCCGGGTCACGTTCGTGGAGCTCGACCAGATCCACGCCATCGAGGCGGCGGGCAAGTATGCGGTGGTGCACGTCGGCAAGGAGAACCATGTCCTCCGCGAGACGATGGGTGCGTTGGAAGCCAGCCTTCCTCCGCAGCGGTTCCTGCGCATCAGCCGCTCGGTGATCGTCAACATCGACCAGGTCCAGGAACTCCAGCCCACCTTCAAGGGCGAGAATGTGGTCGTGCTGAAGAACGGCAGCCGCTACGCGAGCACCCGACCCCTCCGCGAGATCCAGCAACGGCTGGAGTTCCGGTAGCCGACTCAGCCTGTCCGCTGAAGGCGGGCGGCAGTTGATTTGACCACGGATTGCACGGATTCCACGGATGGACGGCGTCGGGATGGAGGTTTCCGGCGCGGTGGAGCACTCACCTCGCAGGTGTTCGGCGATCCCGAGCCAGGTCCCTGCTTATCCGTGTCATCCGTGCCATCCGTGGTTCCAACCGCCTTTTCCAACGTCAGTGGCCCGTTCCCGTCCGGTGCCGTTTCGCGCCACTTTTCCCCGCCCTCGTTCCAAATCACGCGCCGGCAGCCCATGGGTTCGCGCACCTTGTGGGGGCGAAAGGAAACTGGAAGACGATGAAGACAAGAAGACGGTACATGGCGCTCGGGGCGCTGCTTGCGGGAGCGGCGCTCGGGCTGGGCTGGATGGCGTGGCAACGGACGGCGGATCCCCTGGATCCGCGCGCTGGCGGCAACGGATCGCGTGGGCCGGATCTCTCCGGTCGCACACCCCTGCCTCCGGATCCTTCCCGTTCGTTCCGGGATCATACTCCCGAGCAGCGCGTTGATTTCGCCCGGAAAGGGCGTGGTCCCGGCGGTTGATGGAGAAGCTGCCGTCTCTCGTCCCCAAGCGTACCTCTTTCCCGCTCCCTCCCATGAAGACCTACCCGATCGATTCGGCCCATCGGCGTCGCCGCCCTTCCTTGCCACTGGCTTTCACGCTCACCGAGCTCCTGGTCGTGATCGCGATCATCACCGTCCTGGCAGCGCTACTTCTCCCAGCGCTGGGTCGGACCAAATCAAAGGCCCAGAACGCCGCGTGCCTCAGCAACCTTCGGCAACTCGGCATCGCCACCCGCCTCTACGCCGAGGTTCATCAGGAGCGATTGCCATCGGCCGAGATCCTGCCCTCGAAGCCCGTCGATCCACAGCGTCCGCTTCCGCGAATCAGCGAGGTCCTGGCGCGGTACATTGGCCGGGCCGCCGGAACCAACAACGCCGACGCGCAGGTCTTTCGATGTCTCGCCGATTCTCGGAACCGCTTTGCCTCCGAAGGCTCCAGCTACGAGTGGAACTACGAGCTGAACGGTCATCGCATCGACCAACCCCGGACGAGTGAGGCCTTCCTCCTGCTGAAGCCGGGAGACTTCTCCGGTGGCATCACGAACTTCGTCGTGACGTCGCCCCCGGAATCCATCCCCATGCTCCTCGACTACGATGCCGTCCACCCTCGCACCCTGAGGGCGGGGAAGAACGCGGTGTACATGGACGGTCACGTGGGCCCCTTGGAGGCGGGGGCGAGATAGTTGGGGGAGGGAGCGTCCCGACACTGCCCCCGCATTCAACGGGGCGGCAACGTCCTCGTTGCCCTCCCGAGCCCTTTCTCAATGCAACGAGGACGTGGCTACCCCGTTCCCATACTCAAACGGGGGCAGTGTCCACATGCGCCCGTTGGGGGAGGGAGCCTCAACGGCACGATGCCTGGTGGGCGAGAAATGGGCGGGGTTCCCGGTTCAAAGCCTGCGGTAAGGAAACCGCTCCTTCAGGCGATTCAACGGCCCCTCGAAGCAAGCCCAGGAAAGCGACGCGGTACCGACGGTGAGGGCAGCGCGGGCGGCGTACTTCAACGGCCCGTGCAGGAGCCATTCGGCCTGGAGCCATTGGCCCACGGCTTCGATTGTCGGCGTGGCCAGGTGATGCAGGAGGTAGATGCCGTAGCTGATACGGCCGATATAGGTCAGGGGCGACCAGCTGAGGAAGCGGCCTACCGGACCGCGGAAACCCGTCGCGGCCGTACCGACCAGCCACGTCGCCACGACGACGAACGCGAGATCACGCGCAGGCCTGGTAATCGAAGCGTTCAGCCCCAGGAAACGAAGGACCTGGAACAGCACGAAGGCCGGCACGCCGAACGCGCACAGGGACACGAAGGGACGCACCTTGCCGGCTGCTGCCAACGCCAGCAGCGCACCTGAACCCAGGGCTGGGAACGCGAAGCTTGGCAGGGTCAGGACGAGCGGGTTCGTCGGAAGCAGGATCGGCAGGAGGAAGTGGGATGCCACGCCGACCCCGATCAGCAGGCCTGTGGCGAGCGCCAGGCGGTTCTCCGGGAGGAGCAACATCAGCAAGGGCCAGCACAGGTAGAACTGTTCCTCCACTGCCAGCGTCCAGAAATGCGAGGTGTAGCCATTCCAGTCGCCGCGGAGGAAGAAGTAGAAGTTCGAGAGGTACGACACGTGCCACCCGAACATTTCCCGCACCCCGGCGACATCGAGGACAAGCGTCACCGCGAGGACGAGGTAGTACAGCGGCAAGATCCGGAGGGCCCGACGCACGTAGAAGGCTCGGAGGGAAAACCCGGTCGGGGCAAGGCCCCGGCATCGCAGGAGGATCCCGGTGATGAGGAATCCGCTGATCACGAAGAAGAGGTGCACGCCCATGCCGCCCACGGGGAACCCTGCGCGGAAGCGGAGCGGCAGCCAGTGCGCGTAGACGACCAGCAGCGCGGCGATGGCCCGGAGCCCGTCGATCTGGGGCATGTGCGTCCCTGGTCTGTCGGTGCGGGTGGCGGTCTCCATCGATGATCCGAGCGTGCCGACGCGCGATGCGCGCGCCAATGCGGATGTGGGCCGGGGAGGCGGGGGGGGGCACGGCCGGAGAGCGGGTGGAGCGCCCCGGCGCGCTGGGTCTGGGACCTGCGGCGAGGCCGGAACCGACTGGAGGCGCGTACGGTCAACCGGTCCCTTCGCCTGACTCAGGCAGTGGCGAGCCTGTAGAGGGGGAGGAGCAGATGCTTTCCTCTTCTGGTCTTGGTGTCTTTGCGTCTTGAGCGAAGCGGGCGTGAGAACTCCATCCACCAGGTTCCATGGCCTGGGTCGTTTGAACCCTCCCTCGACCGCGATCGCGGCATCCGGAGTCATCGGCAGCATGCCCGCTGCTGACATCCTGTTGAAAGAGCCGAGCACCTGCGTTCCCGGTTTCGGGGCGGTGAGGTTGCTAGACCCCGAGGGGCTCGGAGTGGCTCACGCAAAGGCGCAAAGACGCAAAAGGGGGGAGCGGTTATCCGGTACGACCGGCGGGATGACGTTGGTGACCGCATTCGGACAGGACCTGCCGCTGATCAAGCCCGTGCTTGAGGCGTTCAAGTCGGTACCGGCAGCACTGGCGAAGAAGCCGCCGGGGCTTGTGCGTGGGTTGAAGGGCGTGGCGGAAGACTGGGATCCTCGCAGTCCGAGGGAAGGCCAAGGCGTGATGCTCAAGGAATTGCATGCGTTCCTGAGGCAGGAGCTAGGGAATGTCTCACTGGATCAGGCTCCCAAGCTCGGACTCTGCCGGGTCTGGGATCGGACCCGTGGGCGGTACTCCTGGGTGCATCCGCGGTTTGCGAAGCATTATTGAAGCACCCAGCGGTTTGAACGCCTTGCGGATCATTCCTGCCAAGGGCTTTCACGAGTTGGCGGAAAATGCGTTTGGAGCGTCGAACGGGGTGACCTAGGTTTTGACGACAACGATGGCGGTCACCCAACAAGACGTTGAATCCAGAATCAGCTACGCCTATCTGCACGCTGTGGCGTCGCATGCTGGATTCCAATGCCGCGCGGCGACGATGGAGGAGGACAAGGAGGGGATTGATGCGGTCCTGACAGCGCATGGTGAGTTCCCCAATTCCTGGCGGACACAGGTGACGATCAACATCCAGCTGAAGGCCACGATCAAGCCTCCGGTCGATGATGGCCATTGCCTGTCTTACTTCATTCAGGGAATCCGGCGGTACGATGTACTCAGGCGCGATCACCGAGAGCCGATTCGGCTTCTTGTGGTGCTCTTCCTTCCCGCCGAGCACGCGGATTGGGTATCTTGCACGGAAGAACAGTTGGTCCTCAAGCGATGCGCCTACTGGGTGAGCCTGCGGAACGGTCCGCCTTCGGAGAACGAAAGTGGCCAGACCGTGAAACTCCCGAAAAACCAGCGGCTCACGCCTGACAACCTCAAGCTCCTTGTTGAGCGGTTGGCGGTTGCGAAGGATATTCCAAGTTACAGATCGCCATGAATTACGCGGCGTTGATCTCCCCGAGTGACGTCAGGGACTACGCAAGGAATCGCGGTTGGACAGTGGTCCCCGCGGCCTTGGCGGAACGTCTGCTCGTCCTCAACAGCCCCTCGACCCGCTATCGGCAGATCATTGTGCCGATGGATTCGGATCGCGCGGACTACGACGACGCCATCCGGGTTGCCATTGAAACTCTGTCCAAGGACGAAGCCAGAGCGTTTCGCGCGCTCGAGGCGACCCTCATGGAGGCCGGGTTCGATACCCTTCGGTTTGGAGTCTCGACAGCGCGACGGGCAGAAGACGGACTGCCTTTGGGGTATGCGGTCCGGGCCATGGAAGGCGCGGAGAAGGCGCTGCGGGCTGCAGCCTGCAGTGAAGTCCAGAGGCAGGCCTTTCATCCCAAGATGAAGCGGACGGAAGCGCAGAAACTGGTGGAGGCGGCACAACTGCGGCACACCGAGAGTGGTAGCTTCGTCCTGAAGGTTGCCTGTCCGATCGACGCGGTGCTGGATGAAGTCTCCTCCCCGTCGAGGCCTCCCTTTGTCCGCCGTGCCCTGATTGGAATGAGCGATGCGGTACGCAGCCTCGTGAACGCCCTGGAGATGGATACCTTGGAGGCCTTGGTGGATGAGGCAAAGAAGGATGGCCAGTCTCCGGTTTCGTCCAATCTCTGCGAGGCACTCGTCGGATTCCAGGATGACGAACTCAGATCGAGCATGGACTTCTCCGTTGGCTGGTCGTGCCGTCTTCCGGTGCCCCCTTTGGAGCACTGCTCCCCAGTGCGAATCCAGTGGGACTATTTTTCGAGGATCGAGCAGGTGCGGAAGGCGCTGCGACCTGAGCAGGCGCCCAGCGAGCAGACCTTTGTCGGGACCGTCGATGAATTGAAGGGAGGGTTTGGCCCCGCTGAGCCCATGGAAGGGGAGGTGGTTCTTACCCTCTTGGTCGACGGGGAGAGCGTTAAGGCCAAAGCGAATCTGAGTCCCGAGCACCATCGATTGGCGCACCTCGCCTACGCATCACCCAAGCCGGCCATACAGATCTCAGGCCAGTTGAATCCCGGCAATCAGCCGAGAAGACTGAGCCAGATCCGGGATTTCAAAATCGTTTCGGTCTGAAGAGTTCGTTGTTGGCTCACCACCATCGAAACCCCGGGTCGGGTTTGGGGTCGAAGATCCAGTTGGGCGTTTCCTTGGGGAACTCGAAGAACTCCACGTGGCTGTCGCCGAAGAGCATGTTGTAGCGGGATTTTCCCCGGTAGTTGTGCCAGGCGGACCGGGCGTCGAGGACGTTGCGGTTCGCGTGCCAGTTCCAGTCGCCCTGGATGATCTTGTTGACGGGGCTGCGGCTGACTTCGCTGGACTTGATCGGGGTGGCTTCGTAGGTGCCCTTCGTGGCCTTGAGATCGCCGGCGACGTGGCGGACGCGGAAGGAGTCGTGCTGGAACTGCACGAGGTAGCTGTTGCCGTAGTCGGTGAAGCAGTGCTTGGCGGTGTATTCCTCGTCGCCCTTGTCGGACGGACAGCGGAAGAGCTCGGGGGCGGGCGTGTACTTGTAGAGGGGGCGGTTGGTGGTCTCGATGGAGACGCCGAACGAGGTGGCGACGCCGGCGTCGAGACGGTAGGTGCCCTTCTTGCCGCCGCTGGCGCCCCATCCCCACTGGGCGGGGTAGAAGTCCTGAAAGTCCTCCGTGTACATCTGGTACGCGATGCCGATCTGGTGCTGGTTGCTGACGCAGCGGGTCTGCTGGGCCTTGGCCTTGGCACGTCCCATGGCGGGCAGGAGCATCGAGGCGAGGATCGCGATGATGGCGATGACCACCAGCAGTTCGATCAGCGTGAAGGCATCGCGGTCGGATGGTGGAGGACGACGTGTCATGGCATCCGTGGCTCTATCGGGGGTGGGCGTCGGGCGCAAGGGTGCAGTGAGTTGGAAGTTTCAAGGGTCAAGTTTCAAGCGTCCGCCTCGGGGGATCCCAGTTGCCAGATGCCATGGCACCCGGCCTTCAAGGGGAGATCCGCCTCATGACCTCGTATTGGCTACCGCTTTGAGGGTAGCCGACGACGTGAGGAGGCGGTGACAGGGAACCCTCCTCTGGCCAGGCCGAAGGACAGCAGCGTGGTCGGACGATGGGGCGAGGCGTCCGCCGAAGGATGCCAGCGCACGAGACCGGCCAGGTAGACCGCGGCTCCGACGATGTCGGCGGCGGCGGTGTGATCCGGATGCGGTTGATCCCGATGATGCGTGAGGACGAGGCGTGGGCGGAGTTGGCGAAGAACGGCGGCAACGGCCGTCCGGGACGCGAGCGTGTCCGCGAGGTGGCCATCGCCGAGGTCCAGTTGGCTGCGGTGGCTCAGCCCCAGTTCCAGCGCCGCGGCAGCGGATTCCGCGGCGCGTTCCTCCGGGGTTCCCCGAGTGGCCAGTTCGCCGCGGGTCAGGTCCACGATGCCCGTCGAATAGCCGAGCGCTGCGAGGCGCAGCAGGGTGCCTGCCGCATGGAGTTCGACATCATCCGGGTGTGCCCCGATCGCGAGGACATCCACCCTGTGGACGGGCATGGACATGCGGTTCTTTTACCGGCGTGGGGGATGGGTGTCGATGACGGGGCCCGGTGGAAGGGGGGATGTGAAGACCTGGAACTCCTTCTGGCCCTTCGGAAGGATTACCATCCCCGGAGGGCCGACAGTTTCCGGGAGGAGTGGGTTCTGTCGCCCCGCTGGGGCTGGGCTCCCATGACCCACGACTACCCACGGCTTACGCCCAGGTGGGCTACTGTCTTTCGGCCCTCCGGGCCTGGGGTCACGGCTTGGGCCAGGGTTGCGTGGTTCGGCTTCGTGTCGTTGGTGGGCTTCGTGGAGAAGGATCCAACCGCCTGCGTCCACCTTGTTACCTCGTTGGCTTCCGGGTAGCTGGTGACGAACGACGAGGTGCCCGGGCCCCTAGCCTTGCCACACGTGTCGGTATCGGGATCGCCATCGGAATCGGAAACGAACTGGAGCATGGGTTTTGAACTCGATCAGGGGAGGAGCCCTGTCTTCCCCGATCCGCCGATTTGACGGTGTCAGGAACTTCGCACTTGCCCCGGCCGTTGGTTTGCGTGAAACCGGCCGCGGTGAAGAACATCGTCTATTTCGACCTGGAAACGCAGAAGTCGGCGGACGAGGTCGGAGGATGGGACAAGATCCGGGACCTCAAGATGAGCGTGGGCGTGACGTACAGCACCACGCGGGGCGGTTACCGGATCTATCAGGAGCGCGAGGTGGATGCGCTGATCCGGGAGTTGCAGCGGGCGGATCTGGTGGTGGGCTTCAACGTGCTGCGGTTCGATTACGAGGTGTTGCACGGGTACACCGTGTTCGACCTTGCCCAGGTGCCGACCCTGGACATGCTGGTGGTCGTGGCCGACACGCTGAAGCACCGGCTCTCCCTGGACTCGATCGCGAATGCGACGTTCGGACTGGAGAAGACCAGCGAAGGGTTGCAGGCGATCCAGTGGTTCAAGGAAGGGAAGATGTACGAGATCGCGGAGTACTGCTGCTACGACGTGAAGCTGACGAAGCTGGTCCACGAGTACGGGGCGCAGAACAAGATGCTGTTCTACAAGAACCGGTTTGGGGCGAAGCTGAGTGTGCCGGTGAGTTGGTGAGGGGGCGGGGGCGGGGGAGTTTGAAGTTTCAAGATTCAAGTTTGAAGGGGGCTGGTCCTGCCTCGTGACCTCGTCATACGTGAGGGGGTAGCAGTCGACGTGAGGAGGCTGTGGTTGAAGAAGTTCCTGGTCCCCAGTTCGGGATCAGCCTCGTGACCTCGTCTGCTACGTGGAGGAGGCTGTCAGGGAGGGTTGTCGTTCCCCAGCCTCCAGAGCGCCGGGTGGGGGCACCCGGCCTTCACGGTACGAGGCTGAAGGCCGGGTGTCCTCACCCGGCGTGGTTCGTGGATGCGCCGCGTGGGGGGCACGCGGCCTTCAGTGGGCGAGGAGGGTAGCAAAAACCCCTGCGGTCCTCTTGAGGGGACGGCAGGGGTTTGAAGGGAGGCCTGGGTTGGATCAGGCGTTCGTCGCGGGGGCAGCCGGAGTGGCGGCAGGGAGGGCAGCGACGTCCTCGACGGCGGCGTTGATCTCGAGGAAGTCGAGGACCTTGCCGGTGAGGATGTCCTGGCGGATCTCGTTGACCGCGTTCCGCTCCTGGATGGCCTTGACCATCTTCTCAGGCGTCAGGTTGTTCTGCTGGGCGAGTTGGAGGACACGCTGGGTGATGTCGCGGTCTTCGACGCGCAGCTTCTCCTCGGCCGCGATGCGGTTGAGGATGAAGGCGGTCTTCACGCGCTCGCGGGCATTGACCTGGGCGTTGGTGAAGATCTCGTCGCGCTTCTGCTCGATGAATTCCTTGGCGACGCCGCGCTGCTGGTTCTCGTTGACGACGTTGTAGACGAGGTTGCGGGTCTCGTTGGAGACGAGGCTCTCGGGGAGCTCGAAATCCACCTGGGCGCTGAGGGCCTTGATGATCTGGTCGCGGACGGAGCGCTTCTGGCGGAAGTCAAGTTCGCGCTGGAGGTCCGTGCGGATGCCCTGGAGGAGGGTGGCGACGTCGGCGGCGCCGAACTGCTTGGCGAAGGCGTCATCGACCACGGGAAGGAGCTTCTCCTTCACGCCGAGGATCTCGACCTCATACACGACGGTCTTTCCGGAGAGTTCCTTGTGCACGAAGTCCTCGGCGAGGGTCACGGTCACGGTGCGCTTGTCACCCTTGACGGCGCCGACGAGGGGTTCGGTGAAGCCGGGCAGGAAAGATCCGGTCTTGATGAGGACCCAGAAGTTTTCCTTCTTGGTCAGTCCGAGCGCGGTGGGCGCGATGTCGGTGAGGGGCTTGCCGTCGGTGGTCCCGGTGTAGTTGACCACGGCGACGTCGCCGTCCTGCACGGGGCGGTCGACATCGTTGTACTGGGCGTGCTGCTCGCGGAGGATGCCGAGGGCGCGTTCGACGTCCGCCTCGGTGGCGACGGTGAGCTCGCGCTTGGCGGCGAGGCCCTTGTAGTTGGGAAGGGCGAAGTCCGGGGCGACCTCAACCGTGGCCGTGAACTGGAGGGCCTGGTTGCGGCCGAACTGCTGGTCCTCGACGTCGAGGGTGACGACGATGTTGAGCTTCTCCTGCTGGGCCGCGGCACGGAAGGATTCCTCGACCAGCTTCTTGCGGGTCTCCTCGACGATGCGGGGCTCGTAGGAGCGGGTGATCAGGTGCTTGGGAGCCTTGCCCGGGCGGAAGCCGGGGAGTTGCGCAGCCTTTTGGAATTCAGCCGTCACAGCGTCGAACGTTGCGTTGACCTTTTCGACGGGCACCTCCACGCGGAGGAGCTTCTTGCATGGACCCAGATTCTCGACGGAAACGTTCACGTTAATGCCTTTGTGCGAAATCGCCTGTTTGCCTCTTCAATGCATGCCGACCCGGGGCTACCGGGGAGGCAAAGGGGTGGACACTAGGGAGCACGAAGGGGGGGCTCAAGATTCAAGTTTCAAGTTTGAAGTTGGAAGTTGGAAGTTGGAAGCGGGAGGCATCCCGACATTGCCCCTATTGGAAAGGGTTTGGGGGTGGCGATGTCCTCATCGCCCCAGGAAAAGCTTTGGAACGGCGACGAGGACTCCGCCACCCCGTTTCGTGTGGGTGAGTTGCCAGTCACCAGTTCCCAGAACCTTGCCAGAACCAGCGCCGGGTGAGGGCACCCGGCCTTCAAGGGGGAGTTTCCAGGAGCCAGTTGGGAACGGGGTTCTGGAAACTGGGCTCTTCCTGCACAGCTTCTTCCTCAGCCTCCTTACGGCGCGGGTTACTTCAGGTGCTTGCGCAGGAAGTCGAAGGTGCCGACGCCGTGGATGGTGTGCGGGCCGTCGAAGAACTCGATCTCGGTGCGGTCGGCGAGGCCCATCTTCACGTAGTGACGCCGGGTGCGGGCGTATTCGTAGGCGACCCATTCATCGGGGGCGACGCCGTCCTCGTGTCCGCGTTCGACCATGAAGGGACGGGGGAAGATCAGCCACGAAAGCTCGGCGTAGTTGAAGGTGTTGCCGAGGTTCCATTCGGGCATGTCGTATTCGCTGTTCCAGAGGTAGCTGTAGGGCGCGCGGGCGGAGGCGACCTTCCAGATCCATTCGTTGTAATCGGCGGAACAGATGCTCAGGCAGTAGCGGTCGACGAGGACGGGGACGCGCATGGCGGTCTTGCCGCCGTAGCTGAGTCCGTAGAAGGCAATGCGGGCGGGGTCGACGTCCTCGCGTGCGGCGAGCCAGTCGGTGATGACCTCGTGTTGGCGGACGATGAAGGACCAGAGCGTGAGGCCGGCGGGCTGGGCCTTGCGGAGGACCTGGCGGAACTTCGTCTCGCCGATGTATGGGTTTTGCGGGGAGAAGGTGATGTAGCCCTGCTCGGCGAGGCGATAGGCGTAGCGATGGTAGGCCCAGTGGTCCACCCAGGGATCGGCGGCATCGCGGGGGCGGCCTTCGAGGCCGTGCTGGCAGACGACGACGGCGCGGCGTTCGCCGGGCTTCATGCCGGCGGGCAGGATCAGCGTGCCCCAGGCGAAGACGTCGGGGTGCACGTCCAGTTGGACCTCGTAGCCGCGGATGCCGTTGGTTTCGTAGAGGAGCCGGCTGCGCGGGTTCGGAGCCAGGCTGGGCTTCGGGATCTCGCCGGTGACCTCGCGGCGGAAGCGGTTGCGGAAAGGAACAGTGGAATTGGTGAATTCGGCGACGGACTTGAAGTTGGCCGTCTTCCAGAAGTCGGCGCGGGTGTACTGGGCTTCGCGCAGGAGCCATTGGGTGTCGTCGAGGAGTTCGCGGTAGAGGCGCAGGGTGCGGGCGTCGGGATCGGGGAGCGTGTTGGAACCGTTGCGGGCGGGCGCGACGCCGAGGGGCTTCACGGACGGCAGCGAACCGGCGGTGGCGGTGAGGAGGGCACGGATGGTTTCCTCGCCGAGGGCGGCGTCGGGACCGGGACGGAGGACCTGGGCCGACGGGTTGCCCAGCGATTCGAGGAGGCGGAACTCCGCATCGAAGTCGGCGGCGTCCGGACGCCAGAGCTTGCCGGGGGCGGCGCCGCCGGCGTCGGTGTGGGCGATCTCGGGATAACGGCCATGCTCGACGAGCACGCGGCGCGGGGCGATGAGCGCGGCCATGGTCGCGTCGGTGAAGGTGTGGAGCAGGGACCAGACGTTGCGGTACACGGGCAACTCGGGCTGGCGTTGCGTCAGGCCAAAGGATCCAGCGATGGCGATCGCCTGGAAACGGTCGTCCGCAGCACCGGCGATCTGGGCGATCAGCCCGCCTTCGCCGTGGCCGGCGAGGAGGAGGGGTGTTCCCTTTGGAGTTCCCAGCGCATCGGCACCGGCGAGTACGCGCTGGGCTTCGTACCCGAGGGGATGACGGCCGAGTTCGTAGGCGGCGCGCCAGAGGGTTTCGCGCTGGCTGTGCTTCACCGAACGGACGCCGGGGTTTCCCGCGAAGCGGTTGCCGCGGTCGATCAGTGCGGGCACCAGCACACGGCAGCCATTGGCCGCGAGGCGACGGGCGAACTGGTTGTCCTCGGTGACACCGGGAGCCAGACCGGCGACCTGCTCGGGCGTGACGTCGCAGTCGGGTAGGGCAATGACATCCGCTACGGGTGGCTTGTCGGGAACGAGGAGCAATCCCTCGCCGTGGACGCCGCGGAAGACATCCCAGGTGACGGCGTAGACCTGGTATCCGCTGCCCTGGGCCAGGGCGAGGGAAGGCACGCCGACGCTGTTGGTCACCGGGTTGCCGAGGTAGCGGAGGGCGGACGGGGTGCGCGGATCAACGATTCCGTGGAGTTCGCGGAGTCGGGCCCGGAGGGATTCGCGGTTGGTGGCGGGGGCGTTGGACCATGCGGCGGCGCGCAGGGGAGCGAGCGTGGCGCGGTGACGATCGAGGTAGCGGTCGAGTCCGGCGACCATCTCGGCGGCTGGATCCGTTGGTGGGGAGAGGGGTTGCGTGCCGGGGAGGTGCTGGGCATGGACGGCGGCCGCGGCAAGGCACAGGCTGAACCAGATCGGGAGGACTCGAAGGCGCATGGGTGGACTGTGGGGAGATCGTGCGGGCGATTCAACGGAGTGGATTCCAGACCCGCTGGAAACCGAGCCCCTCGAAGTCCTTCACGTTGGAGGTCGCGAACTCTTCCACGCCTGCTTTGCGAAGCGTTAGAGCAAGACGCAAAACTCAGCATTCCCGGCCTCCGCTATTTGCTCGAAACCTCGTCTGCTTCTGCCAACGCCTTGAAATCCAAGCGATCGAAGTCTGCCTGGAAGTGGTCTGGCGGTAGCACGGGAAGTTTCCACTTCTGATCTGAAGCCCGGAGTGGGTATGCCCGTGCCGTATGTTCCAAGCCGCGACGGACAACCTCTGCCAGCGACCATTCGCGCTCTTTGGCGATGGCCTTCGCTTTGTGGTAGAGCTCGTCAGGCAGTTGGATCTGCGTCTTGATCATGATGGCATTTTGCCATCCCTGACCCCGGTGTCAACGAACTGGAATCATGGGCTGTGGCTGTTCGGGATCATTGAAAACTGAAAGTCTGACTTTCAAATTTCAATGAAACCTGTGGCGTTCCTCCACCACAACCGGGCGCATCTTGACACTGTCCCCTTGGAGTATGGTGTTCGGGGCGGCGATGTCCTCATCGCCCTGGGAAAGACTTTGAAACGGCGACGAGGACGTCGCCACCCCGTTCACTGCGGGGGGCAAGAGGCGCCCCCACCGCCCCACGGAAACTGGAAACCGTGAACTTCCTTCAGGTATCCGGCGTTGCTGGCGGTGGGAGACCGGGGTATTGCTTGGGCCACAGATGAATCTGTTGCCAATTCTGCGTCGGACGGGGTTCTGGGCGATCCTGTCGACCGCGCTGCTGGGGTCGGGAAGCGTGAACGCCCAGAACACAGCCAAGGCCCCGGCCCTGGAACTGAAGGTGGGAACCAACTACATGGTGGTCATCCCAAAGAGCGTCCTCGGTCGGGAACACCTGCTTTCGGCCTCGATCATTCCCCAGCAGACCTCGCCCACGAGCACGGGTCTGGCGGGCAAGATCGTCCGGTTCGAGATCTTCCACGACGGCGTGGACCTCTACGAATCCACCAAGGGTCTGGTGGTCACCGAGGATCTTCCGGCGCGGCGGTTGCTGACGACCTTCCCGATCGTCTCGCAGACGGACACCGAGGTGGTGATCGATTTCAACCGAGGCATGCGGCGGGTGTTCACGGACATCTGGTATGGCAACGGGAACCGCGACCGGGTGATGGAAGTGCCGCAGAGCCGCGTGTTCGCGGCGGAGGTCCGGGACAACATCCTCGCCTTGCGCCAGAGCGTGCAGGCGCGTGACCTGGAGAATGGCGCGAGCGTGGAGTCGCGTTATGAGGTCCGGTACTTCCTGTCGCCTTACCAGGAGCCCGTGGGCCGGGGACGGGAGCAGTCCGGGGTGGAGACGCGGTACGCGCGTTTCTTCGAGACCGCGCCGGTGCTCGAGACGACGACGGGACGCAGTTCGACGCGGATGGCGCGCTTCGACCTTTCGAAGCCGATCACATTCCATTACAGCGCGAACACGCCGGAGCCCTACGTGGAAGCGATCCGGAATGGCATCCTGTACTGGAACCGTGCGTTCGGGACGAACGTGGTGCGCGCGGAGAAGGCCCCGGAAGGCGTCACCGCACCGGATCCGCGGTACAACATCGTGCAGTGGGTTCCGTGGGACGGGGCGGGTTCGGCGTACGCCGACATCCTGGTGGACCCGCGCACGGGCGATTCGCGGCATGGTCAGGCCTACATGACGTCGGTGTTCGCGGTGAGCGGACGGGCGCGGGCCCGGGCGGCGCTGCGGTCGATGCGCGAGTTGCTGGAAGCGAAGAAGGATTCGAAGGACGGCAAGGGCGACGGCAAGATGATGTGGCCGCAGATGGGATTACCGATCATGGAATCGGCGACCGCGTGCCAGGTGAACCTTGTGGCCTTTGCCCAGCAGTACGCGGCGGGGTTGGAGGAGTTGCTGGCGAGTGATTCCCTGACCGACGCGGCCGCGTTGCGCGCGTCGCAGGATTACGTTTGCGAGGTGGTCGCCCACGAAGTTGGGCACGTGCTCGGATTGCGGCACAATTTCGGTGGCAGCCTGGCGGCCACGATGACGCCCAAGGAACTCGACGAGTGGTTCCAGGCGTACGTGGCGGGCAAGGGACTCGAGTCCTGGACCAACCGGTTGGTCAGCTCCTCGATGATGGAGTACAGCGTGTTCAAGGCCGGCGCCTTCATCGGGTGGATGGTGCGGACCTCGGATCGCGTCCTGCCGCATGACAAGGCGGCGATCCAATGGGGTTATTTCGACAGCAAGGATGCCCAGGAGCAGAAGCTGCTCTTCGCGACCGACCAGGACGCGGCGCGCTATGGCGACGTCCGGACCTTCGATTACGGTGCCCGGCCGATCATCGCGGGCTACAACGAGATTTCGGCGACGTTGCGGGGGCTGCCGCACTCGTTGATCGAGCGGTTCATCGCTGCCCGTGCACCCCGGGATCCCCGCGACCGCATCCCGTTGGAGCAGGTGAACCTTTCGGTGACGGCGACGGCGGCGTCGGTCGCCAATGACATGGCGTCGATCGCGCTGTGGTTCCAATCGGGGGCGCGGTCCCTCGCGGTGGAAAACCAGTTCGACTTCATCGGGGAATTGAACCGCAAGGAGCGCGTGACCGCGCACTGGAAGGCGTTGTCCGAGCAGTTGGAAAAGCTGGGTGGCGTGGATCGTGTGTTGTTCGGGGTGTTGCCCGCGGACCTGAAGCTGGAGCTCAAGAAGGAGCCCGAGGGCGTGGAAGCGGCACCCAAGGTGGACGCGGCGCAGCTCACGGCGCGGTTCGAGAAGATCCTGGCGTCACCGGCCTACACGAACTTCGTGGGTCTGGACGAGAAGCGCTATAGCTTCACGGACGACGAGAAGAAGGTGATCACCGAACGGTGCCGCCGGTTCTTCAAGGAGCTGGAGGAGGCCGTGCTGAAGCAGGTGCTCATCCGCTTGGAGAACGCCCCGCGCGACATCGCCCGTGAGGCCAATGACGTCATCACCGAGGAGGATCTGGTGGCGCAGTTCGAGCGCCGCATCATCGAGTTGTCGCGCTTCGTCCTGCTGGCGAAGGACGAGGGTCAGCAGATCAAGGGCAAGCTGGACAAAGGGCGCGTCGAGGTCGTGGATTTCAAGTACGACCACGACACCCGCCTGGCCGCAGCCAAGGCGCTCAACGACAAGACCGGTTCCTTCCGGGGTTGGGCGACGGACGCCAAGGGCGACCTGAACAAGGCGCTCAAGGACGAGGTGGATGCCGCCTTGAACATTCCGAACCTGAAGGAATTCCGGGATTCGCAGCTGAGCCGTTCGCTGCGCGAATGGTACCTGCGCCAACAGGACATCCTGGCGCTCCTGCCGCCGCGTCCGCCGGGTGCGGCACCGCGATGAGGTGGGGAGGAGTTCCAAGTTTCAGGTTTCAAGTTTGAAGCCCTGGATCTGGTGACAACGGGCGGTCCCACGCAATGGCGCGGGGACCGCCCTTTTCATTTCCACGGAGGGCGGCATGATGCCCATCCCGTCACTGCCCCACGGAGAACGGGGTGGCGACGTCCTCGTCGCCCGACCAAGAGCCCTTCCCCAAGGCGATGAAGACATCGCCGCCCCAAAGCCATTCCCGAGGGGGGCAGTGTCAGGCTGTGCCCAGCGGCGAGTCGGGTCCATCAATCCTGTTGGGCATCGTTGGAAGCGGGCGTAGGCTTCGCCCATGGAAGATCGACCGGAGGATGTGGAAGCCACGGCGGCGGCGCACCAGTTGCCGCCGGTGTTCGTGGGGACGCTCTTTGCGTGCCTGCTGGGTGGCTTGATCCCGGGAATCTACATGACCCTGGTGGCGGCGCCGGGACACCAGGGATCGCCGGTGTATGGCCTGCTGCTGCCGTGGTCGCTTTTGCCGTTCATCCTGGCGGTGGCGGCGGGGTGGGTGGGGCGGGGATTGGATGAAGGGCGGTCGTTGCGGTTCTGGGCGGTGGCGACAGCCCTCCTGGGGATGGGGGTGTATACGTACTACATGCTTTTCCACCCGCGGGGAGTCCGGAACGTCCAGGTCTTCCTGTTCCTCCCTTTGTGGCAATGGGGGTTGATGGCGCGGTCGATGATGCGGTGCGTGTTGGCGTGGCGCCGGCAGATGGCGGAACGGCCGGAGGGGGAGAAGTTGGAGGTTTGAAGATTCAAGTTGGAAGCCATCCATCGTAGCAGCCGACGTCAGGAGGCTGGGTTCAACCACTGCCTCGTGACCTCGTCAGCTACCCTCCCGATCGTAGCAGCCGACGTCAGGAGGCTGGGTTCAACCACTGCCTCGTGACCTCGTCAGCTACCCTCCCGATCGTAGCAGCCGACGTCAGGAGGCTG
>Ga0172373_10003558_pt1 | contig 22715 bp, 33 predicted proteins | sample Lak10m_2_FD_114546 | JGI IMG/M metagenome (GOLD analysis project Ga0172373, IMG submission 114546) | Freshwater microbial communities from Kabuno Bay, South-Kivu, Congo - kab_092012_10m | ecosystem: Environmental > Aquatic > Freshwater > Lake | place: Democratic Republic of the Congo...
GCAATAGTTACATCATAATGTTTTTTGTTAGTAGACATCTTAGTGTGATCCTCTTTCTTTATCAATTCAATAGTACTATTATATCACAATCAGAATGAAATGTTCAAACCTTTTTCAAAATGATGATGTGCTTTGACTGCTGCACGAGAAGGAGAAGGCTTCATTGAAACATGTCCATGCTCATCTGAGAAAAAGCGAACTGCCATCAATTCACCAGATGTAGAAAACCAATGATCGATTTTTGGTTCAATTTTTATCAAATCACCAGTTATAGCTTGAACCACTAACAATTCTTGTTCTAGCGGAACATAGAACAAACCCTCACCTTTGATGATCAACCTTGCTTCTTTATCATCATGACGATGAATGTCTGAATAAATGAAATGATCTTTAGTATGATAAGTATCAGAATGTGGATATTCTTTTGATAAATCTTCTATTTGTGATTTATCAATTGAAGGAACACGACTAACATTCAATTTATCTGACACCAGAATATCACCTTGTTCAGTTGAAGTATAATGTTTTAGCTTAAATGTATTGATGTCTAATGTATAGATAAATGCCATATGTGATTACCTAGTTCCTTTCTTAGCTGGATATTGTTTTGTCGTGATGATTGGTTTACTACTTATTTTAGTAGCTTCTTTTGTTTGCGTTTCTTTTTCTACAGTATCATAGATAGCATCAATTATTTCATCGTTGACATCAGTCATAAATCGTTCAGCTTTCTTGAACCATCTAATGACTTCTTTATCAGTTGCCGCTCCAGGGTAATCTCCTTTTTTGATCTTTTGATAAATGACAGTCCTTCCAGTGTATTCCCATTCAGTGTTATCCCGTTTTAGCGGAACCCATACTTGAAAAATACCATCTTGATCTGTTCTAACAACTTGTAATGAACTGAAATTATGTTTGGGATGAGCTTCTGACCATGCTTGAGCTTCACCATCTTCCTTAGCATCAAATGTCATGACACTCATTGTTCCAAGATATCGCCAAACTGCTGACCCGTAGCTTGGACTTTCCATTATCTTTGTATCATTTTCAACCGTCACATTTATCTCCATTTGTCTACTTTAGGAAAATTTTACACTAAATCTACAAAAATGTAAACTGTTTTTATTCTTATTATAAATAAACTAATCTTGTTTATAATAAAATGGAATAACAATAAATGAAAAAAAGAATACCTCCTCTAATAATCGATCATCTTGAAACACTCAACAATCTATATTTACTTTCAATGATTGAGTATAATAGACAGGAATATACATGCATAATTGATAACATTACTAATACTGAAGTAAAAGCATTCGTATTAGATAATCATATTGCTCAACAGGGTATCTCTCCCGAAGAACTTATTTCTGAAGCTATATTTTGGTATTATGAAGCTTCAGCTAAATATCAATTTAGTATGCAATTAGCAAAAAAAGGATTATCCAATTTAGCTATTCCATTCTATAAGACATTTGCAATCAATAATATTGCTCGAGTAGTTGGTCGAGTATTCTATTATCCCGAACATAATAAAATAAAGGTAAAACGAAAAAGAGTTTTACCAATATCTGAAGGAATTGAAATTCATTTGAAACGTTTATCCTAAAACTTTAGAATAGCGGAGTCGAAGAAATCTGTCCATTTTCTATATTTAGGTGGAACATATTCAAATTGATAATCGTCAGTTATAAATGAATATATGAATTCATTGACAAACTTTCCAGTAAGAATATCTTCATTTAGAAACATACTATCTAATTGTTTCCAAAGTGCTTCATACTCATCTGGATTTTCTTCTAAAAACAAAATTCGTTCCCACAAATCTTCAGGTTTTTGAAGTCTAAGTATTTCTGGGAACTCTACCAAGTTATCAGAGTCATATCCAGGATATAAGAATGGGACAATCTTATGTTGAACTAATTCACAGTATTTTCCGGTTGTCCAACCATCTTTAATAGGAATACATAGTGAGTATTTCCAATGTTTGATCTTTTCTTGAAGTTCTAGAAAAGGAATGCTTCCTTTCATTCTTGTATCTTGTTGCAGATACTTTTCATGCCATTTTCCATAGATTTCAATATCTTCATTATCAGTTGACAGTATCCAATCTTTTAGAATAGGCCATCTTTGATTGACACCTTGTCTTTCATATTCTTCTGAACCTTCATTACAGATAATACCAAACAAAGTATGCTTATCATAAGTATCACGATTAGAAGTATCAATATCACATAACTTGATTTGTTCTATTGGCCAATATTCAACATTGCTAGTAAACAAAACTTTAGTTCTATCATCATATGATATCATCTTTGGTAGTTCAACTGTCCATTTTGCTTGAGCAAAATGTCTAAATGGACGATGATGCAAATCTAATACTCTAAGTTCCCCGTTACGCGGATCATTCGAAAATGCAATATACGGAACTTTTGAATGATTGAGCCACTTCAGTATCGGCGAACAGTATCGTAAGACCATTTCAAATTTGATACGTTGTCTTTTAGATGGATCATTCTTATCAACTGTCATGTTGTCGATATTGACACCTGGAGCAGAGACACCTGTATACATAACAAAAAGGTCAAGTTCTGGATCTTTATTGATAAAGTTATCTGCATCTTTTGAAGATGGTATAAAGACAACATTCTGATGCGGAAACATTCTTTTGTTAGAAGCATCTCCTCTACATTGTAAACAATAGAAAGTATCGTCCGGATTATTACGAGAAAGATTGACAACTAAAGTTTGGAAATCATTATCAACATGAGATACTTCACGTTCAAACTTTTTTGATTTTCCGAGATGAGCTAAACCGATTTTATACATATATGAGTTGTTCTAATTGTTGAATTGTATCAGAATAAGAAGTATGCAGAATGCCTATCCCACCGGCTTCTGTCCATACATCAATGTTTCGAGGTAAATCATCAATCAAGATATCTTCTTTATGTTTGACATACTTACCTTTATTCTTTCCACCAATCACGGTAATGACTTCAAGATTTGAGTCAATGTGTTTATGCACCCAATCAGTCTTATCTTGAGCAACAGTAACTGCTTTACCTTCAGGTCGTGGTAGTGCAGTTAGAACTTTTACATCATACCCATCAATACCCCAGACATAATCGTAAAGTTCAAAAGCTCCTGGCAATGGATCAAGTTTTGCAAAGAAGTTGTCAATTTCTTTGGTGATAGGTTTCCAAAAGGCAACAGGATGTAAGTCTTTATAGTTTGGTCCGTGGAGTTCTATAACAGCTTTTTCAAAGTTAGCAAGAACTCCATCAAGGTCAAGATAGATAGTAGGTTTGTTCATATAGAGAGATTATTTAGAGATTGGAATACTGACCTTCTGTGCAGCTCTTTCTTTTTGTTGAGCCGCTAAAACAATTCGTTGTCGTAATTCAGTTGTGGAAAAAGAATGTTTACGAGTATTGTAGAACATTTCAATATCAACCAAGTCTTTACCTGTATGATCAACATCTCGATATTCTTCACCGACAAATCGAATATCTGGACGGATAACTAACAAACTATCTCGTAAATCATTTTCTGACTCAAACGGAAATACTAAGTCAATATATGAAATGGCTTGAATTTGAACCCATCGTTCAAATAACGATTGGATTGGTTTATTCTTAGTTGATGGACGGTCTATAGTAGGGTCTGATAACAACCCAACAACTAAAAAGTCGCAATGAGCTTTACACTCGGCTAACATTGCAATATGGCCAGAGTGACATACATCAAAGGTTGAACAAGTATAGCCAATCTTTCGACCAGCTTTACGTTCTCGTTCTATGATTTCTAATGGCTTTAGTGTCATAAATAGTGAATTCCATTTTCAATTACCGAAAGTGCTTTTCGATATAGTTCTTGTTGTTCTGGATGATAACGAACGTACTTTAGAATACGAACCCAATGTGAAAGTTTCAATACACCACAAATAGCATTAGCTTTGTTAGTACATGCAATCCCGTAAACATCTTTATGCAACTTCTCTTCGATTACTTTATAATCTTTTTCATATTCAAATCTTTCAAGAGACATCAATAGTTTAGACATATCTAACATCCAACTTGAATAATCAGTTGGATTAGGGTCAATCAGATACCATGTTCGACTTGTAACAATAACATTATCGATTGAAAAATCACCATGACAAAAACTTTTTGAATTATTCATCATACTTTCAATTTTTTCAAGTTCTTGTATAATGATACGTTGAGCAGTTTGTGATAATTCACTTTGGTCTAGATGTTCTTTTACTCTTTCAATATATGTTCCGAAGTCAAAAAAATTCATTGGGTCATATTCAACAAACTCTCGGATTTGTCGATATAACTTATGTATGAAAGTTCCAGGGTTATACTTATGACCTTTTATGAACTCCATGTTCAGAGTTTTGCCAATAACTGAATGCACTTCAGGAACGGCGATTTGGTAATCTTTTGCACGTTCATGCCAGGCTGCAACAGAAAGTGCATTGTCACATGTTTTACTAACAACCTGTTCATCAGTAATAAAGACGTCAGTGCCAGAAAGACCATGTAGGATTTTGAATGACTTCTTCTTGAAATCATTTACTGATAATGCTTTATCATCGACATAATATGCACCTAACACTTTTTCAAACGAAAGAACATGATAATGAACATTATGATTTCTTAGCCACGTTTCAATACTTGTTCTATAAGTTTTTTCACGTAACGCAATATCGCCATTGCAAGAAAGTATTCCCCGAGCGGTCACAATCCAAATTTGAAAGCCATCTTCAAATAATTGATTGATTTTATCAATAACTTCTAAATCAGGAGTTGCATTATCCCAATCTCTATTGAATGTATGTGATATTGTATCATCTAAATCAATAATGAAAGTTCGATGATGTAGGGAATTAGATTTCGTCATGATAAAGATATGCTATAAAAAGATTGTCAATAGCACAAAGATATGAAAGTATTGCAGAAAATTCAGCCGAAGGAGCATATCCTAAAACATACATATATATAAAACTATCGATAGCAGCTTTCATAATTTATACCTAAATTGATAATAGTAATAATTGAGTTTTTTCCATACTTCTTTGATAATATCTTGAATAGCAAAACCAATAGCAGTAATAACTAAAATACAAACTAAAAAGAAACCCCCAATAATAACTGCAATAGTTTCTATTATGATATCAATAATAGTGAAAGTCATATCTAACATATAATATGTTTTTCCTCTCTAACAAAGAAAGCATTTTTGAAAAACCGATATACCGGGAATGGACCAACAATAAAACAAAATGCAAATCCAATCAATAATGCTAAAGCAACTAATGCCGGAACTGCAATACTATAGATAGTAATGGCAACGATACAACCTTCAATTGAAATGTTCATATTATTTAGATTTGTTAGATTTTGCACTAAAACCACCAGAATGCCAACCTGCTCCACGTAAATTGAAAGCAGATGCTCGAATGATTTTTTTCATTATTGTATCACACTTTTCACAATGATGTTGAGTAGTATCATTCATTTTGTGATTTATTTCTTTTTCATGTCCGCAGTTTGGACACCCATAATCGTATAACATTGTTCTCCCTTTTGTTATTACCAAATTGCGTAGAATTCTTTAAGTTTTTTGATAAGCCAGAGTTCAAATTCTTCTCGAAGTTCTGGAGTTTTTTCTGGAAGAGTTGTCGTTTTCAATAATTCTTCCATATTGTTATTTAGCATTTCAAAAATACCCACTGCATTATCAAATGCAATATGCCCACGTTTGACTTTCAACAAAGCATCTGCTATATCTAATGGGAATTCAAGCTGATGGTTCTCTAAGATTTCGCAAGCTTGATATACGATACGAATAGCATGTGAAAGAGCTTTCCAATCTACTTCTTGTGCTTGTGCTTTCTTAGCACGATGACCGTACTTTTCAACCAGTTTCTTCAGTGCATTTATTACATTTGACACTCGTTCAGTTTGATGATAGTATCTATCATTGACTTGAAGTGCTAAGGTATTTTGATATTCTTGATTGCTACCTTTGATATATGAGTAATGTACATAGCCATTCAGAACTGTGACTGGTAATTGAACATCCCTAATACGAGTTTCAGATGGATTTTCAACTTTTTCAAGTTCGGTAATCAATCGCTCAACTGCATTCAACCTTTCACCCTTGACACCATAGACCTGTGCTTGATGAGCTGCATAACCAACCATCTTAGAGATGTCACGAGTTAGAAACTTAGTTCGCAATTCATTGAAGAAATGATAATAAGTACTTGATCCAAACGGAGAAGATGACAAAAGTTCAACGTTAGGGTTTGCTTTTTCAATAGGATTGCCGTAAGCAAAGACTAATTCATATGCATATGATTGACCATCGAAGAAGTCTTTTGCAAGTTGTTGAATAGGAATATACTCGATTTCTTCTTCACCTGCATTCATCTTTGCATTAGGACCTGCTTTACGTTCAACATGATTTTTAGGCCGTTGTCCAAGCAAAAGTTTATCAATACGTGGAAGATAAACGATTTTGCTGTCAATGTCTGAATGTTCATCCGCAGTTCCATATAAAGCAGAACCGAATTTGAACTTTAGTAAGTTGATGTCTTTACTACTCATATCTTTTTACTTAGAGTTAGATTTGCAACAATAATAGCCATTTCATCTGGTGTAATGTTTTCGGCCCATGTGACAAATTCAGCTAATGTACTTATCCATAACAACCAAACATACGAAGGAGTTTCATCATCTTCTATAGAAGGGCCATATGTCACTTCGCACTTCTTGAAAACCCCTTCTTCTAAAACCTCAGCTTCAATATCATTGGGCAACTCGATGATTTGTCCTTTACGAAAATAACGAAAAACTTTATCTCCCACTATTACTTCATGTCCAAGTAATAGTGCTTTCAAAACTGTTGCAACACATACATGCTTTTTAGCATTATGTTGATTACCTATAACCATTTTCAATTACTCCTCTTCATCATCATTAGGAAATTCGTTGAAAAATACCGTGTATTTTCCATTAGAAGGTGACATCTCTGGAAATGCCTGCATCGTCAACGATACCAATGAAGTATGACCTACACACTGTCCAATAAGGTCACCAACAGCACCAAAAATCAGCCAATCAGATTTAGTTGGAATGTTATCAACATAGATTTCTAATGGCACACCTTCATCATCAACTGAAGTCGTAACTACCAATTCAGGAAACTCACGAGCAATTGCATTTTTGATACAGTCAGTAATGTTCATCTTAGTAATCCTCATTTGTTTGAATGTATGAGTCTATTATACTGAGTTAGCGGCTATATGTAAATAGCTTTTATTGTGAAGTCTATAACAGTTCTAAAGAAAGGAGGTGCAATTGTAGTACTATGACTAATGCATATCCTATGGCGTGGCTCTTCTTGAAAGCAAAACCTGAATTGTCTTTCTTATAAAGAGCTGCCCTACCCTTAGACTTATCTTGAAGATAAAGTGGTAGGAGTTCAATCTTACCAGGTCTAATCAACGCTATGGCATCTGCTACATCTTCAATTGAACGAGGTCGTAGTCGCTGCAACAAATCACCATGCTTACTCATCTGAAATAGCTTAGGCCAATTAGATGGGATTAGCAATAAGTTCCAATCTGGTTCAATAGTCAAAAGTTCTTCAATTTCATCCCGTGTCTCAAACTTATCATAGACTGATAAATGTAAGAAGTCAAGCTTGAAATACCCAAGTTCATCAGCAGCTTCATATGGAACGGCCGCCATGTTTGTAAGTGGGTCAATAGGAATAACCTGTGGATAGACACCACAGGGATGAACCTTTAGTTGCTCATTTAGAACCGTACTTGCTCGTGTCCAAAGCGGGAATAGAGATAACGGTTTGAAGTTAGATGGTAAGTCAATATCAACATCTCCAAAGTATGAAGTGTTATTCATTGATGACTTTTTCCATTTCAGCAATCAACTCACGGTTTTCCGTAAAACGTTGTGCCCATGTAGCTGCATTGATGACTTGTTCAAATAAGTGATAATCATCAGGATTAGTTGATAGTAAATGATGCAAAAACTTGCGACCATGATTACTTACATACAAGAACCACGGAGAAAGCTTCTTCTTCCTAAATGCTTCAAGAACCACAGGAAACCCTAACTTAGAAAGTACTTCACTAAACTCACATCCTAACACTTCTGCTTGATGTTCAAGATACTCTTGAGATTGAACAAGTTGTTCCCATGGGTCATGCTTTCCATCATAATGCTTTAGCCATAATGCATATACTGCATCATTACACCAGAGAGGTGGTCCAATGTCAGGATGATACTTGACAATAAATGCTATGAACACTTTAGGGTCAAGTTCAATCTTAACACATAGTTCTGCAAACTTCACAAAGCTAATGAAGTATTTAGATGACATAAACGTATCAGGCGACTGTGTCGAGAACCTCCTCAGCTTCATCCAATCATTATAGCAAGCAAACGCTGATTGACCAATAGGAGTTTTCATCGTATCAAGTCGTCTTTTGCCTTTACATATATGAGACAGGAAAGATTTCTCACGGACAAATACATGCCCACAATACGTACATTTCCAACCAGCTAATCTTGGTGTAGCATTACCAGATGTTGCACGTCTATTAGCAGCTTTGTTCTTTAGAGCATTTGCATCCATAACGATAAGGTTCATGAGTCTCTAATTAGTTTGAAAGGATCAAGATATTGTATCATGGTTTGCTTGTCAAATTCTATTGTACGAACCCTGTAATAGCATTCTTCTTGATGTTTATCACTTAGGAATTCTGATACAAGGTTAGTGACAACTTCTTCAGTAATGATAGGGACATTTACTACTGCATATAGACTTTGTTGTCCAAAACGATGTTTAGTACAATGAGGTTGGGTTTTTATCTCTTCCCATATTGATGGAGCAGGTTCATTCATGACCATGTCTTGCATACGAGCTTTGACCTTTGCCATGATTTCGACTGCTTGTCCAGTCTCTGAGTCCATATCTTTTACAACATCATCATATGCACGATCAAACATGATATCATGATAAACTTGAGCACCAGTGTAAATTGCCATGATATAGACAATTGACTTTCTCTTAGACAAAAATCGACAATAAGCCCAAGTACTCTCTTCGTGTAAATCCATGTCAGTATCCCAGAGCTTACCATTCAGTTCTTGAGAAGCAACACTGAAGTAACGACGGGCAATAGTTCTTCGTTGGGCAGCATTCATCTTTACTTACTCTTTATGAAATAGTCAAAACATAGATACAAAATCACAAAACACGATGCAATTAGGTATAACGAAAAAAGATCTTCAGGTGTCATTCTTCTTAGTCAAGTCAATCGTTGATAGTACCTTCTTGCAAAAGACACGTCTTGACATTGCACGTTGCATATCTTTATCGCCGTAAGATGAAGATACCTTTCTATTTGAAGATAACATCTGATAACAAATGATTACTCCAGCTCCAAGAGCCACTAATCCTACTGCGATTTCAGCTGCATAACAACTCATTTGATACCTACCTCTTTTTTCACTAGTTTGATTTCATCGACTTGATAACCAAGTTCTTCAGCTAATTGTATCACATCTTCACCTGAAAGTAAAGGAATTTGTGATTTTGCTTCACGAGTAGTAAAGCCATAATACTCTTTGACTATTTCGAGAGTAAGTGGTTTATTTGAACCTTTCTTACTCTCCGCAACCCAAGTAAATCGACGACTGTCATTCATTCCGCAACATGCAAGAAGCTTGCATAACAGTTCATTATGGTCAAGTTGAAACCCTTGTTTAGTTCCCAAATTGAATAAAGCAGAATTGACAAACTCATCAAGTAAAATGATTTGAAGTTGGTCTTTAGTACCTGACATCCACCGTGTTACAATGTATGTGGAGAAAGCTTTACGTTCTTCTTCAGATAAAGTATTCCACAAATCAAGTTCAGACTTATTGAGCCTGGAAATAAGTGCAAAGATATCTAACTTGAACTCACTTTTCTTTACAGTTTCTTTCTTCATAATAAACTTAGATTGATAAAGAGAGCATCCATAGTAATATCAGGAAATGCGGTAAATGCATGTTTATGCAAGTATTCTGCAATCAATACAATTGCTCTCTTTTGTGTTTCAATATCGGATTTGAACTTTGGAACTTTGGAAATGTTTTGGTATAGAAACTGGTATAATCCTTCATATTCTTCACGAAGTGCATTAGTACATACTACTTTTCGAGCAGCATCAAAATCCCCTTTATCAATCAGGTCAATTAGTTGAAACTTGTAATCATTAGAACCATTACTTTGCGATGATACATTCCAAGATAGCTTTCCATCTGATACTGATTGTTGAAGAGTTTGAATTGTTGAACGAATGTCAGGATAAGTTGCTGCTACAATCTTTTCGAGTGCTATAATAGTTTCTTCAGCTTCTAACGATACTCCTTCTTGTTCTAACATATCGGCCATTTTGATAATGACATCTTCTTGATTAGGTGCTTTGAATTCAAATTGTTGAAGACGAGATTTGAGAGCTGGCATTATCTTATTTGCATAATTACATGTAAAGATAAACCTACAAGTATCAGCATTATCTTCGATAATATGTCTCAAAACTGCTTGTGCGTTTTGTGATAAGTAATCAGCTTCTTCCATTCGCACAATTTTGATATCACCCAGTGGCATAGTTTCTGCAAATCGACCAACATTATCACGAAGATTATCAACACCGGTTTCATCAGAACATTTGACAAGTAAAACATCTAACGGGTTGATATTCAAGTCTTTCATTAGAGCTAATGAAATAGTTGTCTTACCTGTTCCTTGAACTCCGCTCAACAATAGGTTAGGAAGTTGTCTTTTACCTTCAGCAATTTCATGAAAGAAAGAACGATGAGCATCACTTTGAAAGATAATGTCCTCAATATGCTGAGGACGATACTTAGTAACCCATAACTTATTTTTGCCACTTGTCGCCGTCGCCATATGTTTCCTCTGTAAATGTTTGTTGTATGTATTATAAACTATATTCTTTCAAATGTGAACTTGGAACTTGCCCATCAAAAAAGCTAACTTGTTGTCCATTGTCATTGATGTAAGTTAGTGATGATTGTTCAACTGGTTGTTCAGGCTTGATCTCCATTGCAACACTTTTGGCTTGTTCAACCATTGCAGGTGAAAAGTAAGGATAGAAGTTAGCATCAGGGTCATAAGGAGAAGTTTCTTCGTCTATGTGAGGTATATCACCCATCATTGAACCTCCACCTCCTCCGTTATCTTCATCTCGTGTCTCTAAAGGTTCAAGTTCTAACTCATAATCTTCTGGATAAAGTTCAAATCCAGAAGGAAGTTCTTTATCTAACGGGATGTCTTCTACAAGTTGTTCTAGGGTAGGAGGTGGAATAATGTCTGATACTGGAGAAGATGTGTCTTCTATAGAAGCAATTTGCGGAAATCGGGACTTATTTCGTTCAAAGACCAAATAGTTCCCAGCTAAAATCAATGCAACTGCAAGTGGGTCAAAGACAAATATCATTAGGCCAATCAACCATCCCATTGCGGCTTCAGGTGTTGATTTCAACGCAGTAGCAAGATACATAATCGGACCCGCATGAGAAGTAGCATCAATCATTTCAGTTTGTACCTTTGGAACTTCTATATCGAGTTGAACTATCCTATCGTTGATACGTTCAATCTCAGACTTGAAGTTGTTCAAAAGTTTAGTTCGTCCTTTGACATAGTCAGCAGGTAAGTTAGCTATTTGAGTATCTATCTCTTTCTTCCGAGCTTCAAGTTTAGTCTTTTCTTCAGATAGAGACTTGACTTTGACTTCTAAAGTCTTGACTGGTAATGAACTCTTTTGAAAGTTTGTGCTTAGATAACTTGCTGCACCCATACTTGTGATAGTCATCAATACAAAAGAAGCTGCTGTCAAATAAGTTCGTAATAACTTTGACATCTTCCCCCATTCTCGATAGAGAACTGTAACAGATGTGACTTTAGCAATATCAAAAGCAATGGCTAATGCAACTATTAGTTCAGTATAACCGAATAGTTGAATAAGCCCCCAAATTGAAATTACTGTTCCTAAGCTTTCTAATAGTAAAGCTGATAAAAATGATAGCAAAATAAGTATCATCATAAACTCCCTTATAAAATAGTTAATTGACTACTCACATCATCCCAGATATAAAACTTAAAATTGTATCCAGCATTTATGGTCGCGTTCTTTTTCTGGAGATTTATTTTTAACGTCTTTTTATAGGTATACCAACTTTTAACTTCAATTATTAAATTTTCAGATTTTATAAAAAAATCTGGATGGTATTTTTTATTATTATATGATATAGTTGGTATATTATCAAAATCAAAATCATTTTCAGTAAATTCAGATTTAAGAAGATGTTTTAAAACTTGCGGCTCATATCCTTGTAGAAAAATCATTTTTCCAGATGGTAATAGAAATTCTTTTCGTTTAGCTGAAGTTTTTAATGCTTTATTAAAAAATAATTTGTATTGCATTGGATTAAAAACTCCATATTTTATAAACATGGTTCTTCTCTTAAAATGTAAATCGTATAATTGACTACTAACACCATATGTCTGTAAATTATTCAATTTTATATTTTCTTTAACATCTTCTCGTTGAAATTGATTTTCAACACCATATTTTTCTAAATTTGTAGTTTTAACTTTATCTAAAATTGTAGAATTTTGTAATGGAAATTCACATCCATATTTAGACAAACAAGTTTTTTTAGTTTTAATTCTAACCTGTTCATTTTGCTGAGGATTTTCAGTTCCATAATTTATTAAAAATGATTGTTTAAGTCTTTCTTTAATTTCATCGTTTTGCATTGGATGTAAAACACCATACTTTTTTAAATTTGTGTTTTTTGATTTTTCTTTACAAATGCTTGACTGAAAAGGATTTTCAACACCATATTTTTCTAAATTTGTATTAATTCGTTTTTCTTTAGAACATAAAAAACATCCAGATTGACCACGCCAATGACAATCTGGACTAATAATAAATTCTAAATTATGTTTTTTACAAATAACTGTAATTTTTTCTCCTTTTGAACGATACTGAACTTTACTATAATCATAAAGTTCAGTACCGTGAATTTTAATAAAACGACAAATTACTTCTTCATTAGTTAATCTTTTCATAATGAAGCCTTAATTTTAATAACAGATACTATCGTTCCTATTCCTTCAAGTAATAGAGCCGATAGCAGTGTAAGTATGATAAAAAACATGTAGAACCTTTATTTGAATGAATATAGTTCTACTATTTATGTATTACCTAAAGAATGCATTGAACCCGTCATGTTCTTGAAGTAAAGAACGAATGAAAGCATAGTAATGTTTAGTAAGAACCACATCATTGATAAGCAATGTCATCAAGATTTTGCCAACGATTTCATTATGGTCGTATCTATATCCAAGTGGCAAGAAACCTGATTTGAGCGGGTCACGAACATTGTCATTAGCAGCGTTACGAGCTTCTGCTTTGTTGAACTGATCACTTGGAGCTTTGAATGCAACTGCCCAATTACAGAAAGTAAAACCGTCTTCAGTCGTTTCAAGTTCTGTTGCAATTGTAATAGCTAACTTTGCATACTGACCTTCAGCACCCGGAAAGAAATCCTGAGACCGAAGGTACCGGTATTTGATCAAGTTATGTGATGGTTTTTGTTCGATTTGATTTTCGTTCATCTTAGTTATACCTTTTTATGTTATGTTGATTTATGATCTTGCCCGACGTTGAACGTCAGTAAATGTTTGTCTCCATTCACGGTACCCAACAGCATACCATCTTCTCCATCCAGGATTATCAGCGTGTAGCTTGAAGATTTCACCTGTGTCTAAAGCATTGATAACTTCCAATGCCCCATCTTCTTTTTCTTGGCAGAAGACTAATCCTGAAAGTGACTTTTTGCCAATATCAGTAATTGGTTCTTTGACCAATTTTTCCCAACCACCATGAGTAGTTCTTTTAGCTATAGCTTTCATGCTGAAACTAAAGTCGTCTCGAGCACCATCATGTGTCACCCCAGAACCCATACCCAAGCAGAAGCTATCCATGGCAAACTTTTGATCCACCCAACTTTTGACAACTCCTTCAAAGGTATCAACCCGAATGCCATCACCTTGGATAACGCCAACACAAGGAGCTAATACACGATAACCTTTTTCATTGGTTTCAGACCCAAACTTTTCAGCAAGGATTTCACCGATTTCTCCAGGTTCAACTTGAGGGTCACCACTATCAGGACGACATACTAATTTACCACCTGATGCCATGATTTTGGGACGTAGGATATCGCCACCCAAGTAATCACGGACAAACCTTTTGCTATCGTAAGTATCAATAACACCAGAAATGACTGGGATACCAATCCCATCTTCTTTCCAACTTTTGACACGAGCATAAAGTCTATCTACTAACATAACGGCAGCACCCCAATCGTCACGTTTAGATGCATCAGAATGCATACACATAACAGAGTGCTCGGTTGCTTCGATAGAAGTAGTTGTCGCTTTAGAAGTGTTATACAACCTTTTGATGTAACGATTAGCACGGGTACAATCAGAACCATCAAACAACATAGCATGGGAAATACCGGCAATCACAGCCGCTTCATTAGGGCTATCAGCTCCACGGTCACCAAAGTTATGCAACATGTAATTGACTAATGCTTTATCAGTACCAGTGATATCACAGTACTTTTCAAGAGTTTTACGAACATGACGACAAATTGAAGCAACAGTACTCATCTTCCACACGACACCTTGTGCAAAAGTTTCAATGTAAGTTGGTAACCAAGATACTTCAATACCACCGACATTCAAGAAACCAACTAGTGGAGTTTGAGGACTAACTACTCGACCTTCTTCTACGCCGTACATTTCAAGTGGAAGTTTACCATCATATACTTGAACAATATGTTCCCATCCAGCACGATTGAAGTTGTAGCCTTGTTCAGTGATTTCAACTTCAGCTTCATCAATCATTTCAGGTGTAATACGAACTGATGCTAAAAAAGAAGCGAGTAATGATTGACCGGCGGCAACGATTTCATTTGAATACTTTGATGCTTTACGAGGAACACAAACAACATATTGCTGTTCTATGTTATCAGGCATTTCGAGATAATGGTTGGACTTATATCCGTCCATCATAAGAATGGGGTTGATTGGTAATAAGTGGCTTAGCATAATAGGAATCCCCTAATATAGTTTGAAAATACTGAAATGTCTATCACTTCAATTTGTAGAATACATTATAACTCAATTCCGACTGATTGTAAACGGTTTCTTGCTTCTGCCTTCAAGTCATCGCGAACACAAGTCAACACTTCACCCAACCAGTTCGTACCTTTCCAGTCTTTTACCGGAGTTACTCGTGCAACTTCTTCACTCAATCCAATACCCCAAATAGTGTCATATGGAGAAGCTTCAACCAGAATAGTGTTCCCTGTTGCCATCAGTTCGCGATACAAGTTTGGGTTCTGTGTAAACTTAGCATAATTGCCATCATACACTATCTTACCACATTCTTGTTCCCACACATCTTTGTCAAAGTTCATAACTCCCCGACCAAGTCTCTTTTGGTCTCGTGGATGAATAGCTTGCAAGATGAGTGTAGCAGTTCCATGGTCTTCAAACAGGGCAGCTTTTTTGAACATCATATACTGTTCAGCTGTGACAAAAGTGATTACACCATAGTCATAAGCTCCAATTTTGTTTCCTTTATCAATCGTAAATTCGGAATGATACCATTGACTGAACGGACCATCATAGAAAAATGTAAATTGCCCATCATGTATGTCGTGTTGTTCGTTATTCATTACTTTATCCTTATCATTGTTTGTCTAGTTGGACCATAACTTGTATAGTCAATTAGTGGTAAAAAGTCATTATCATCTAGATTTGGTTGTCCTTGGTCTAAACAGGTTACTCCTAACTTCATTGAAACACTTGCATGAGTTAGACTTGTGTAGTAAGTCAATACATCTGTACTAATTCTTCCTATCAATGACCTCATGTCTTTTAGTGGAGCATAACGTAAAGCTCCCTGAAACATATGAGGTTTGTTAGTCTCATCTTTGACCCATTCTGGAAGAGGTTCTTCATTCTCTAAAGGACCAGCACCGTGTCGTGTCATATACCAACGTGTCATGTAAATGACTTCAATATCAGCATATTCATATAACTTATAAGCATGAATAAGTTGTTCAACATTCTTCATTCCACATGGAGTTGGAGTGCAATATGGCATAGTTCCATACTCTTCATCCAACAATAACCCTTGAGCACCTTCAAAAACAATTGTATCATATTCATCAAAGTTTGGTAATTTCAAATTTGTGTATTTTACAAAAAAATTACAGTCTGAAATAAATGATTGAATAATACCCATGTAATTTGAAAAAGCATTATGTATTTCGATTTCTAAATCAGTTTTCGGTTCTGGAAGATTTGCAATATAATACTTAGCAATATCAACCAATTTGATAATAAGTTCTTTTATTGGTAAGTTTGCTAAATCATCTACTGTAATAACATTGAAAGTTCGTTTCAATGTAGCATTTATTCCAACTCCAACAGAACCGTGACGAGTGTCATTGCTTGATAACTCTATCAATTGATTGTACATTATATCAAAAGGTGTTGTAACAATACACTTGTTATCGATGAAAATGTGAAGTTTGTCACATTTTAGATTTAGTTCATCATATTCTCGTCTAAACAGGAGAGGATTGCAAATGAAATACCTGCTCAAGAAAGTAGGAGCACCAACAAAAGTTCCAGAGCCAAAGTGAGAAAAGACATGTCTTTCTCCTTCAGGTGTTTGAACGGTATGCCCTGCTTGTGCTCCTCCATTGAACCTGATAACAAGTGGGAAAGAAGACTCTGACGCAAGGTAATCAACCATCAACCCCTTACCTTCATCACCGTAATTTGAACCTACTACTGCGTATATCTTCTTCATTCTCATCTTATCACCTCTAGAACATGACTACTTTTGCAACACTAGTACCAACATCTTTTGAACCCGATACCATATCTTGTGTTGCAGTACTTACTGCCATTGCAGTCGTACCACTCCAAGAAGCCACAACAGTATCTCTATCAGCACCTTCATTGACTTGTATCAATGATACAATGACTTCAGACAATGACTTATAGTCAGTCAATACAATTGCACGTTGGCCCAATACTTCTTGCCATTTTGCTTTCACTGCATCTAATTGACGTCTTGCACAATTTCCTTCAGCAACAATGATATGAAAGACATCATACATACGTTCAACACTTTCAAGTAGTTCTTCGTAAGTATAACCTCTACTTACTTCATCACCACAAAAGCGGCTGATTTGTTCTTTCGTCAATACAGGTGGAACAAACTCGTCACCAATAGTAAAGATGTAGCCTTTCTTTCCACGTTTTTCAAAGCAGTCAATTGAGGTGTGATTAGCAGCAAAGTAAAGAGGAAAGTGATAAGACTCACTGTCATTTCCACCACCGTTACCTTCAACAAAGATCTTTTCAACCCAGTTCCCGATCTTAGTATCGGCTTCGAACTGACTTACTTGAAGTGGAGCATTATCGCAGTTTGCATCACCAATTGCCATGACCATCAAATGTGGATCAGTCACCGGTTTTCTATCAAGTATTTCATTGAACAGAATACCAAGTCCAGTTTTGACAAAGTATTCAGCAATCATTCCCATTGAACCGGTTACATCAACGCCAACAATGATAGCCGTTGATTGTGGATTTGCATCTGAGTCTCGTGACTCTCGACATATAACACCTTTTGGACTTAAGTCGCTATCGGTTTTCTTTGCAGTAAAGATAGCTGCAGCAGGTTTTGCTGAAGCTGTTGCTGAATATGCTCGCCAATCAGATGCGGATGATCTTGAGTATCCCATAATAGTTCTCTCCTAATAGATTTTAGTTACGTCAATATCAAAATTGACAAATGTTCGTTTCCCATAAGCTTGAAATAGAGCATCTTCTAATAGAAGATAGTCTTTGATTGGAGTTTCAGCTGGTGGGGAACGAAGCCAGTTTAGAAACTCTTTTGGAACAGTTGGGTCTTTCAATAACATAGAACCAGTTTTAGTCCTATCACCTAAACATTCTAATGCTAATGCTCTAAGTGCAATCAGGTTGTTTTCAGATGTAGAGATTTTGTCTTTCATCAAGTTCTTAGATGTCAACACATTCAAAACATCAGTCGGTAATGCAACTAACTTACTATTTGTTTTAGTAGCATACCACCATCCACCAAATAAGCAAGTTGAATGATATTGTGGACTAATGAAAATAGTCGAAGATGATATCCCATTCAAGTTGAGTTCAATATGGTTTAGAAAACACATTGAGTTCAAAACTGAATTACACATCCATGCAACATGTTTAGGAGGTATCTTTTTATCAGGTAAGAACTCTAATAAGTCTTTTAGCAACACTACATCTTTTGTCTTATCTAAAACCAGAACATGTCCAATTGAAGTATGCCACAATATCTTATGAACCGCTGGCATAAACTTCGGAAACTCTTCCTTGAACTTTGAATTTGGATAATGAATGGTTTTGATTTTGATAAGTGCATTATGAAAAAGTTCTTCATGTTGTTTATCAATAACATAGATGATTTTGGTATGTCCAATATACATCTTACCCAATTCAAATTCATGCATTATGCTATAATGGATTTTGAACAGTTTCTTTTCTTCTGATAGAAACATAACAATTCCAGCACCCTTCCAAGTATTCTCTCCTATTTGTTCAAGAGCTTTTTCTTTCAGCTCTTTCAAATGACAGAACACCTTATTAGACAGTTCGCTATCTCCATTTCTATCAGGATGCCATTTACTCACGAATGCTCGATATTGACCAACAACATCATCTTGTTTGAACAACTTATCAGGTCGTTCAAGTGGAATGGCAAGAATATCAATTGCAGTTAATAATGTTATGTCCATTTTAACGTATCCTCCTATCTATAATTCCAATGTTCAATAAACGTTTCAATATGCACTAATAATTTTTCAAAATCATCAATCATTTGGATACCAAAACGGGTACATACCATTTCAACATTACCTTTTCTCCAATACCCTTCAGGACAACAAACTATTGAAGGGATTTTTCGACCAGCAATCATCCCTAGTTCAAGAAGGGTTATTGGAGATTTAGTAGTAGGATCAACATAAAAAATCACTAAGTCACTTTTGAGTAAACCTGAAATTTCCCAATTTACTTGATTCCTAAACTCATCGTCCATACAAGATTGTTTTATATTTGAATCCCAATCATCTCTACGTGGATTCAAAAATATAACTTGCTTATCTTGAAAGTTTTGAATGACTTTATCTTGCCATCTTTCAGCAGTATCCATTTCAATTGAACCCGCAAGAAATATCATCGGTTCAGGTTGAAAAATGCTACCATTATCTGAAGGAAAGATTGACGCAATCAATTTTGGTGGTTGAATATGTAACATGCTTATCCTCTATTAATAATTGATATGCTCCATTTTATAATATCACAATGATCTCTCATATAAATAGATTTATAATAATTTATGGAGATCATTATGTCTGCTTTCGGGTTTATATACATAACAACTAATTTAGTAAATGGTAAAAAATATATTGGACAAAGTTCCTATTCAAGTAATAAAAAGAATTATTATCTTGGGTCAGGAAAATATCTAATAACAGCTATAAAAAAATATGGTAAAGAAAATTTCAAAAGAGAAACTATTTGTAATGCTTTTACCAGAGAAGATTTATCCATACTTGAAACCTATTTTATTTCAGAATATAATGCAGTTGAAGATCCAATGTTTTACAATATTGCTGCTGGAGGCTATGCAACCCGTGGATTTGCTGGTAAAAAACATACTCCAGAATTCAAAGCTAAACAAGCTGAATATGGAAGAAATCGCCCTGTTACAGAAAACATGAAAAAAGCATTTGAACAAAATAGACAATGTGGTTTTAGTGGAACTGAAAAACATAGAGCCGCTCTTGTTAAAAATGGTAAAGCTAATAAAGGTCGTAAAAAATATAATAATGGTATTCAAAATTTTTCTCTATTTCCGGATGATCCTAAAATTGAAGAACTTAATTTAATACCGGGTCTTATTAAAAATCCAACGAGAGGACAAAAAAATATCGGAAAGAAATGGTTCAATAATGGTATTGATACATTTCTCCTTTTTCCAAATGATCCAAAAATTGATAAATTAAATTTAGTAATTGGTAACATTAAACAGGACACCTCTGGTCGTATTTGTTTTAATGATGGTATTAGAAATTTCTTTTTATTTCCAAATGATCCAAAGATAAAAGATCTTATTAAAGGACCTAAACCTTTTACAAGAATTAGTTGAGGCCACATACTTTTATTCCAAAACGTACCAGATCAATGTGGTCCTCGAACAAGTATTCTTCCATGTTCAAAACATCATCAATCGGAAACCACTTAGCTTTTGCTGCATCATCACCACCTTTTACTTTTGGCAATTCGCCTGCAGGTAAGTGGAAAGCAAAAGCATGTGTGATAGTTCGACCACGTAATGAACGACCGGGATTGTCAAACACTTCTTTACCTTTCATAGAACCAGCAAGAACTGCAGTCGGAACTTTGAGCTTTGTTTCTTCACGTAGTTCTCGTAAGACTGCAACCGTTAGGTATTCTTGGGGATTGACAAACCCACCAGGTAGTGCCCATAGCCCTTTACCTGGAGCAGCACGACGTTGAACAAGAAGGATATGCCCAGACTGAATGACTGCTGCATCGACTGTCACAAATGTTGGAGCATATGGAGCAGCTTCCCATGACTTCTTATAGTCATTGACAAAGTTGAACTCATTCACCAGTTCTTTATACTCATTACTTTTTGACCATTCTTTCAAGTAGGTTGTAAGCTCAGCGGAAATCAAGTCTCTGTCATGCCACTTGAACAATGCTCCGGTAAAGAGTTCTTCACGAACCTGTGTAGCATTGACATCTTCAATCTGTTCAACATCAATGAAGTCCCATTGCGGAAAGAGTTCAAGATAGTAAGAAGAACTATCTTTCTTACAACCGATGATACCAATCTTCGGTTTATCAAGACCAACACAGTACTTTTTGACTTCATGCTGAACTTGTTGAGCCCATTCAGTATCATTGTACCGATAGTCATGTAACCCAATACATGAAACTCGTGGAGTATCTTTTGGTGGAAGTTGGTTGAGCAACATCGTAGTACGTTCAGTCCAAGACCATGGGTTCTTGAATGTTCGTGGTTGGAATGAAGAGCCAAACATTACAAGAGTTCGATTTCCCAGAGTTAGAGCACGTTGAACAATCGATACATGAGCACGTGTAGGAGGTTGCATTCTACCAATGTAGATGACAAAGTCGTATTTGGAATTCGCTAATGACATATTTTACCCCCTTGAAATGACATTGAACAGCGAGTTGTAAATTGCAACAAGGTGCCGCAACACAGGTGATGAATTGACTATAAGGTATGTTTCAACCATTCGGTCGAGATTGTAACGATTTTTGTAAAGTTCATTTTGATGACCGATCACTACATCTGCCATTCTGACAGATTGGAAATCATATCTTAGTTGGGGCGAAAAGCACTGTTCTTGAGTATAAGCAGTACCTGCAAGGACTTGGGTCTTTTTGTAGCGGCGAATAAGTTGTGGCATAATAGGAATCCCCTAAAATTGTTATGTAAAAGTCAGTCTATCTAACTTTTCTATTGTAATCTATTTATCGAACTTTTGTTTGAGTTGTTCGTACAATTCTCTTTCTTTCTGTTCATCATAGTCTGCGATTTCTTTAGCCTTCAACTGGTTTTCAAGCTCTACCATTTGTCGTTGAATTCGAAAGTGGTTAAGAATGGCAGCTTGTTTTTCTTCATTCATCAGATACTCAACTGACAAGTCAATACCAACACAATCAACATCATTCCACTTATCAAGGTAGTAAGCCTTGAAGCAAACTTCGTGTTCATCTACATGAATGATCTGAATGTCAGGATTTTGGTCTTGGAACCCCCAATACTTTGCACGATAAAACTCTTCTGCTAAAGGTATCAGCCATTCATAAAACAGTTGAAAGTTTGTATAGTCTGTAGGAACAAACCGTCCTACAGGATTTGATTGGTCATCGTTAGTCATTTGGATAAAATCCTCTAAAAGTTTCAGTAAGCAAAAACTGCTTGTCTTCTTGTCCTAAGTTAGAATACTCATCCCATGTCAGATTAGGTCTAAAGACATTCAACTTTGGAGCTTTGAGTAATCGTTTCAATCGTCGACGAACATTCCCCAGCTTTCTTGACCAATTGACATATTTACCTTCAACTTGACCTGGAACATCTGGCATATAAAGCATGTAAAAGAACTCATTACTCTTATACACTGGTATCCAGAAACGCCCATAACCCGGGTCAATACAAAGACCGTAACCCGTAATATGTTTGACTTCATCAACTCGATTTGCATCGTAAATCAACGGCCATCTTCCACGACTTGCATATTGCAGTTCAGGTTTGAACACAATCAAGACATGTCGTTGATTAGCAAACTCTTTACGATACTGAGGACATACTTGAATACTTGCCCGCTTATATCCATACATCAGGTGACCTGGATAGTCACCTGAGAATTCGCATA
>Ga0172373_10003560_pt1 | contig 22714 bp, 21 predicted proteins | sample Lak10m_2_FD_114546 | JGI IMG/M metagenome (GOLD analysis project Ga0172373, IMG submission 114546) | Freshwater microbial communities from Kabuno Bay, South-Kivu, Congo - kab_092012_10m | ecosystem: Environmental > Aquatic > Freshwater > Lake | place: Democratic Republic of the Congo...
CGCACCCGCTATACCTGTCGGGGATCCAACTATCTGGCGCTAGTCCACTTCGCCTGCGCACTGATTTTGGGTCGGCGCATCGAAGCTGCCTCAGTATAAGCAGGTTGTGTGCCGGATGTGCCCCCTGAAGGGGCCGTCTTAGTACCCGCAGACCGACACCAGCGATGTGGTTTGCCGTCAGTCGCTGGTGATGCGTGATGCATCTTCCCTAGGACGTCCCAGGAAGTAGTACAGCCCATGGGCCAAGGCGAAGTAAAACAGGGCGGTGACAAAATAACCCGAGACCGGCAATCCATTGACGTCGGCGTAAACTCGAGCGCCAAAGCCGGTCGCCAGAAACGTGTAACCCATGACCAGTGCCTCGAAATGGCCGCCCTTCAGATAGCGGGCATACCAGAGACCGATCTGCCCCAGCAGCAGATATCCCACCGCGAACAGTAGATTATTCCGCAAAGGGCCATAGAGGCCCTCATCATCGCTCAATACCAGTTCGGGATGGTTGAAAGCCGCGATGCCGCAGGCGATGGAGAGCCAGACCGCGAAGTGAAAATGGAGGGTAACGATTTTCTGGAGATTCATGGAAGGTATGGAGTTGCGTAGATTCGTGAGGATTAAACCGAAGGTCCTTGCCTTGAGCGTGCCGGCAAGAACGCCACGACCGGGCGTGGTCTCTTCGTGGTATTACCCTGGCCAATAGTTCCGCAAGGGGTGACAGACTGAAACTGTTCCCTAGCCGGGCCGCTGCCATCATGAAATCCAACTGAACGACCCGATCACCCTCAAGGAACTTGTGACGACAGGGATATGTCCAAGGCGTCGTTCAAGCCACAAACCCATTGGCGATCAGGTCTGGCATTCATTCATGGTTTTCAATCCCGGTATCCCCCAACCGGGCACTACCCGCCCCGAGGCAACCCCCCTTTGGCTTCGGGGTTTTTTTTGCGGTTTTCCCGGCTATCTATCGCGTCAGACCCGCAGCCAGGCATCGAGCACCGCATGCGCCTGATCGATACCCACCCGCTTCAGCGCGGAAAAAATTTGCACGCTGACGGGTTGCGCCGACCGTGCCTCTAGTATCTTGTTCACCTTGAGCAGCACTTCGTGAGCCGCTCCACGGCTCAGTTTGTCCGACTTGGTCAGGGTGATGTGGATGGGCAGTTCGTAATGCTGGCACCATTCGATCATCCGGTCATCAAATTCCGTCAATGGGTGCCGGATATCCATGATCAGAAAAACCCCCCGCAGCGCCTCACGGCGGCTTAAATAGCTTTCAATCATGGCGCCCCAGGATTTATGCATGCCTTCGGGGACCTTGGCGTAGCCATAGCCGGGCAGATCCACCAGTCGTCGTTCGTCATCCAGACGAAAGAAATTGAGCAATTGAGTCCGGCCCGGTGTCTTGCTGACTCGGGCGAGGTTTTTCTGGTGGGTGATCGTGTTGATGGCGCTAGACTTTCCAGCGTTGGAACGGCCAGCAAAGGCCACCTCCAACCCTTGATCGGCCGGCGCATTATCAAGCCTGGACGCACTCGCCAGATAGCTGGCTTTTTGATAGAGAGGATTCAAGTTGAAATCTACAATGTATTATTGACTTTTTCAGTGTACCCGTATTTTATGACGGGTTATCCGCGGGTGGCGCGATACGGTACCCTCGCAGGGCCGGAAGAACGGAAACGCGGGATGATCATCAGGGCGCGGACCCTGGCTTCGAGGCGCTGGCAGACTTGCTCCGAAGCACTGAACGCGGCATCGACAGACAGGGCGAACGCCCTCGCATTTTTCAATGAGCAATACAGTACCAACGAGGTAGCGGACATGACTCTGATCAAACTAATGGCTGGCCTGGGCCTGCTGGGTTACTCACTCCTGGCTCAGGCCACGGGGGTGCCATCCGAAGGCGCCGAAAAGGCGGCGGCCTGCGGTGGCTGCCACGGCGACGACGGCAATGGCGCCGCGCCCATCTTCCCCAAACTGGCTGGACAGCATCCGTCCTACCTCGTCAAGCAACTGGCCAACTTCAAGGATCAAAGCCGGGTGGAACCCACCATGAATGCCATGGCGGCGGCCCTGACGGAGGACGACATGCAGGATATCGCCGCCTTTTACGCCACCCGGAAGATGACCTTCGAAACCGGTAAGGCGAATGCACTGGGCGAGAAAATCTACCGCGCCGGCAATCCGGCCACCGGAGTGCCCGCCTGCACCGGCTGTCACAATCCGGACGGCGTGGGCAATCCCCAGGCAAAATTCCCGCAATTGCGTGGGCAGTATGCCGAATACATCGAAAAAACCCTCCACGACTTCAAGGCCGGCGAGCGCGCCAACGACATGAACGCCATGATGCGGGTCGTCGCCGCCAAACTCAGCGAAGAGGAAATGAGCGCCGTAGCCGATTACATCGCCACCTTCAAGTGAGGCGACGCGTCACCGGCCAACCGCCGGGGACGGCCCCAAGGGCCCCTCCGGCGCCGAATCGAGATCAAGTCCGCTCCGCGCCCCGACACCCCATCCCATTGCATCCCTACGAGGTAACCGCATGATCAAAGCATTGTTGAGTCTGCTGCTTGGTTTCAGCCTGACCGCCGGCCCCGCCCTGGCCGCCAAGGCGCCGGGCGAATTGAAAGCCGGCGTCGATTACGATCTCGTCAATCCTCCGCAGCCGACGGCCGACCCCGCCAAAATCGAAGTCCTGGAATTCTTCTGGTATGGCTGTCCGCACTGCTACCACTTCGAGCCCGACCTGAACGCCTGGCTCAAGACCAAACCGGCGAATGTCGACTTCATCCGCCAGCCCGCCGTGTTCAATGAGCAGTGGGGGGCGCACGCAAAGGCCTTCTTCACCGCCGAGGCCCTGGGTGTACTCGACAAGATGCATACCGACTTCTACGACGCCATCCAGAACAAGGGCGAAAAGCTGTCCACAGAAGCCGAACTGGAACCCTTCTTCAAGGCCCATGGCGTGGCGGAAGCGGATTTCCACCAGGCCTACAAATCCTTCGCGGTCGATTCGAAGATGCGTCTGGCCGATGGCCTCGCCGCCAAGTACGGCATCACCGGCACCCCCGCGCTGGTCGTGAACGGCAAGTACGTGGTCAGCCCCGGCAAGGCCCAGTCGTTCCCGCGCATGCTCGAAATCACCAACCTGCTCATCAAGCAGGAATCAGCCGGTAGCGCCAGGAAGTAAAGCACTGGCTGGATGGCGCTCCCCCTCCCCAGCGGAGCCGCCCTCCCCCCGCCCCCCATAACCCATGAGCAAGCCCTCATCGAGTCCCGAGGAGTCGGCGCATCCGCGCCGGCTGCGGCTCGCCAGCTTCAACATCCAGACCGGGATCAATACCGCTTCCTACCGGGATATGATCACCGGCAGTTGGCGCCACGTCTGGCCCAGCCGCAAGCGCCTACCCAACCTCAACCGTATCGCCCAGCTCCTGAAACCATTCGACATCGTTGGTTTGCAGGAAGTCGATGGCGGCGGGTCACGCAGCCACGGCATTGTACAGACCCAGTATCTGGCCGAGCACGGCGGCTTCCCTCACTGGCACAACCAAATCAACCGCCGCATCGGCAATCTCGCCATGCACAGCAATGGCTTGCTGAGCCGCCTCAAGCCGCGGGAAATCCAGGACTACAAACTGCCTGGCCTGCCCGGCCGCGGCTTGGTGATGGCCCGCTTCGGGCCGGCCGCGGGTGAATCGCTGACCGTCTGCGTGGTGCATCTGGCGCTGAGCCAAAAGGCCCGTCTGCGGCAACTGGGCTTCGTCGCCGAACTGCTGGAACACCAGCCCCATGCCGTCGTCATGGGCGATTTCAACTGTGGACCGGATTCGGCGGAACTCCAGCTGCTGACCCGCTCCACGCAACTCTGCGACCCGGCCTGCGAATTGCCGACCTGGCCGAGCTGGCAGCCCAGCCGCATGATCGATCACATCCTGGTAACCCCCAGCCTCATCGTCGATCACCTGCAGGTCCTGCATTTTCCCTGCTCCGACCATCTGCCCATCGCCATGGACGTGCGACTGCCGGACACGCTCGGACTGCATCCCTGAGCGGGTCGAAGCTCGTGTTGCCTTCGGGCGCAAAGTCCTTCAGCCTCCTCGAATGCGGGTCATCCACACCAATGCCAACAACATTCTCCACAGCGTCTATGGGTAACTGTCGCCGACCATAACATTCCATTTGGATAGGCTAGATACTACCTGCTAAGCACTTGGGTTCGCCGGACATGTGCAGACTTGAAAAGAGTCGTTTATGGCCAGCGCGAACGACGGCCGCATAGTCTCGTCTGGGGAGGATAATCCGGGGGCCCATTGGGCGCACACCGGGCTTAGAGGATGGCGAAACGACAGGAACGATCCTGCCATGGGAGAGCGGTTGGGATGGCCCCCACGCCGAAGCGTAGGGGCTAGAGAGGGTCGCTTAGTGGCTGACGTCGACTTTCTTGCCCTTGGCTTGGCCGATGGCCTTCAGCATCTCGCCGAACCAGGGAGTGTCGATATCGAACGGCTTGCCGCCCTTGATGCGCGGGAACTCGATGGCGCGCAGGACATTTTTGTTGTCCTCGTCATGACCGATAACGCCGGATTCACGCTTGAACGCACACTCGACGGCGAGATCGGTGCAAGATTTGATCAGGCGCAGATCGTCGGCGTTGGCGGCGGCGGCGCGGGCGAAATAACCGGACTTCTGCACCAGCACCTTCTCGGCCCCCAGCATCTGGGCGAACTGTTCACCGAACCACTTCCCGGGATTGATGGTGTCCAGCTTGATGTGACCGAACGCATCGCGCTGCACTTCCTGGCCCTTGGCCTGCATCTCGGCGACGATGGCGTCGACGCCAGCGCCCTCGGAGATGAAGAGGTTGACGCAATCATGCTGGTCCATGATCTGACGCAGACGCTCGGCCTCGGCGGCGATGTCTACGTCCATCTCCGGTACGAACACGGCATGGACTTCATAGCACTCGCGTGCCAAACCGATTCCGGGCACCCACTCCTCACGGTCCAGCAACTTGCGGTATTCCTGGGCGGTGGCGGCGGTCAACCACCCGCAGTTACGGCCCATAACTTCATGAACGATCAGCATGCGGGGATTGGCGCCGGTTTCGGCGACGACATTGCGGTAATAGCGCGCGCCCTGCTCGGCGGCGGTCCAGGCGCCCAGCGACTGCTTGATGGGGAACACGTCGTTGTCAACGGTCTTGGGCAGACCGATCACGGTCAGACCATAGTCATTCCTGGCCAGGAACGCCGCCAAGTCCGCCGCGGCGGTGTTGGTGTCGTCTCCACCGATGGTGTGCAGAATGTCCACGCCGTCCTTGACCAGTTGGTCGGCCGCGACTTTCTGCGGGTCATCACCCTCCTTGACCAGGCCGCGCTTGACGCAGTCCTTCACATTGGTCAACTTGACCCGGCTGTTGCCGATCGGCGAACCACCAAACTTGTGCAGCAGATGGGCTTTTTCACGAATGTCTGGCGTGATCTTGTAGGAGTCGCCCAGCAGCAGTCCCTTATAGCCGCCATGGTAGGCGATGATTTCGATGCTGGGATCGATCTCGGTGTAACGCTCGATCAGGCCGCCAACGGCGGAGCTGAGACAGGGCGCGAGACCGCCAGCGGTCAGGAGTGCAACTTTCTTGGGTTTGCTCATGGTTTCTCGATTAACGTTGTGGGTTGAAAAACAGAAAAGAATAAAGGATTCCGCAGCGGGGGGAAAATGACAATTGTCGCACAGCAAGGCTCATTTTTGAGCCAGGGCCCTGGTATATTTCCCCGTCACTCCAGGTGTGGATGACTGGACAGGGTGGTGTCACGAACCAAGTCATCAGGCCTGGAAGCGTGTGGTTATGGAGCAGATGATTCTCTTCCGTGTCGCTGGATACCACCAGTTTTGATGACCGAAATGATAGGGCTGAGGCCAAAATGAAAAACGCTGATCATCAAGCAAACCCACCCGGCATCCGGGTCGTCAATCTCAGTGCCCCGCATAATCGAGAATCGCCGCGCCCGCCTCGCGGTCGACCAGCCAGAGAGAGCGACCGTCGCGGGCGTGGATTCGGGCCGCCGGCAGAGCCTGGTCATCCTCGGGGCTCGAGCGGAAGACCTGCTCCAGGGTGACGGCCTTGTCGGCTCCTGTCACCAGGAACCAGACCTCACGCGAGGCGCGCAGGGCAGCATGGGTCAGGGTCAGACGGATCGGCGGCGGCTTGGGGGAATCGTGGACACTGGCCACGAGCCCCGGGGCCAGCGGATGGCCCGGGAACAGCGAGGCCGTGTGACCGTCCGGCCCCATGCCGAGCAGCACCAGATCCAGGGCCAGCTCCTCGCGGTTGAAATACTCCACCAAGCTGGCTTCGTAACGGGCGGCGCAATCCTCCGGCGTCCCACCTGCGGTTGGCATGGCGTGGAAATGGATTTCGGGCACCGGCACGCCAGTCAGCAGGGTTTCCCGCACCAGCCGCACCGTGCTTTCGGCATCGGTATGCGGGACGAAACGCTCGTCCGCGAAAAACAGGTGTACTCGCGACCAGTCGATACCCTGTTGATAGGGTGCTTGAGTCAGCAACTGATAAAGTCGCCTGGGGGTGGAACCGCCCGAAAGGGCGACGGAAAATCGGCCGCGCGCGGCGATGGCGCGATGCGCCGTATCCATCAACCGTCCGGCTGCTGCCCGGGCCAAGTCGTCGGGACTGCCCGCGATGAACAACTCACGCGGCTGGCTCATCGCAATTTCTTGTAGCGGTTGATGAGGCCATTGGTGGAACTGTCATGGGAATGAATGGGTTCATTGCCATGCAGATCAATCAGAATCTTCTTGGCGAGCTGCTTGCCCAATTCCACGCCCATCTGGTCAAAAGAGTTGATATTCCAGATCGCGCCCTGGACGAAAATCTTGTGCTCATAGAGGGCAATCAGGCTGCCCAGGGTTTCCGGCGTTAGCTTCTTGTACAGGATCGAGTTGGAAGGCCGATTGCCGTTGAAGGTCTTGGCCGCCGCCAACTCCTGCAAGCGCTCTCCGGTCACGCCCTCCCCCTTCAACTCGGCCTTGGCTTCCTCGAAGGTCTTGCCCAGCATCAGCGCCTCGGTCTGGGCGATGAAATTGGAGATCAGCAGTTCGTGGTGTTCACCGAGATTGTGATGACTCTGGGCCGCCGCGATGAAATCACAGGGTATCAGGGCGCTGCCCTGATGCATCAACTGGTAGAAGGCATGCTGGCCGTTGGTGCCGGGCTGACCGAAGATGATCGGGCCGGTACTATAATTGACCGGGCGGCCTTCCAGGTCGACGGTCTTGCCGTTGCTCTCCATGTCGCCCTGCTGAAGATAGGCCGGCAGATATTCGAGGTGCTGATCGTAGGGCAGGATGGCGTAGGCATCGGCGGCGAAGAAGTTGTCGTACCAGATGCCGAGCAGGCCCATCAGGATGGGGATGTTGCGATGAAACGGCGCGGTACGGAAATGCTCGTCAATACGATGGGCGCCTTCCAGCATGGCCTCGAAGCGATCCATGCCGACGGCCAGGGCGATGGGCAGGCCGATGGCCGCCCAGATCGAATAGCGTCCGCCCACCCAGTCCCAGAATTCGAACATGTTGGCGGTATCGATGCCGAATTCGGCTACCTTCTCGGCGTTGGTCGAAATCGCCACGAAATGCTTGGCCACGGCGGCGGGTTCCTGAACCTTGGCCAGCAGCCAGTCTCGCGCCGAGCGGGCGTTGGCCATGGTTTCCAGCGTGGTAAAGGTCTTGGAGGCGACACAGAACAGGGTCGTCTCGGGGTCCAGCCCGAACAGGGTCTGAACCAGATCGGCGTCGTCGACATTCGAGATGAAATGCACCCGGAGCCCGGGATCGACGTAGGGCCAGAGCGCCTGGACCACCATGCGCGAGCCCAGGTCCGAACCGCCGATACCGATATTCACGACGTCGGTAATGGATTTGCCGGTGCAGCCTTTCCAGCGACCGGAGCGGACGGCTTCGGTAAAGCGTCGCATCATGCCGAGCACACGGTTCACGTCCGGCATCACGTCGTCACCGTCCAGCAGAATGGGGCGGTTGGAACGATTGCGCAGCGCGATATGCAGGACCGCGCGGTTTTCCGTGACATTGATGCGCGCCCCGCGAAACATCGCGTCGATCTTGGCCGAAAGTCTGGATTCCTCAGCCAACTGGTCAAGCAGACTCAGCGTTTTCTCAGTGATTCGATTCTTCGAATAATCGAAGAGGATGTCATTGAACGAGAGCGAAAACCGCTCAAATCGCTGCGGATCCGCCTCAAACAGATCACGCATGTGGACGCCGGCCATTTCCTGCCGATGTTTTTCCAGCGCTCGCCAAGCCGGGAGTTGGGTAGGTTGTGTCATCGCAAGGTTACCGAGTTTTTTTGCGATGCTACCAAAGGTGAGAGGGCTTAGGAACCATCGAATGTCATGGAGGGGGCATCGTCGCCGTGGCAGAGTGACCGCAGTGGCCTGAAATCGGCCACGGCCGGAGCCTGTAAAAACGTCTGACGGGCGTCAGGGGGGCGTTTCGGCGCGGTATAATGATTTGTTGTCTTACCGTCGGGATATTCATGAGCAGCGAGCAAAAACCCTGGGCCGGAAGGTTCACCCAACCCACCGATGCCTTCGTTGAGGCCTTCACCGCTTCTGTCCAGTTTGACCAGCGCCTGGCCCATCACGATATCCAGGGATCACAAGCCCACGCCCGCATGCTCAACCACATTGGCCTCCTGACGGAAGCCGAGCGTGATGCCATCATCGCCGGATTGGACCAGATTCGCGCCGAGATCGATCAGGGGCTGTTCGAATGGTCGATACGACTCGAAGATGTCCACATGAACATCGAGTCACGCCTGACCCAGCGGATCGGGGAGGTCGGTAAAAAGCTCCACACCGGCCGCTCGCGCAACGATCAGGTTGCCACCGACATTCGGCTCTACCTACGCGACGAACTCGACGGCGTGGTCCTGCTCATCCGCCGCCTTCAGGATGCGCTCCTCGATCTGGCCGAACGCGAGACCGAAACCCTCATGCCCGGCTTCACGCACCTGCAGGTCGCGCAACCGGTAAGTTTCGGCCATCACCTGATGGCTTGGTTCGAGATGCTGGACCGCGACCATGACCGGCTGATGGACTGCCGCCGCCGCGTCAACGTCATGCCGCTGGGCGCCGCCGCGCTGGCCGGGACAACCTTTCCGCTGGACCGCGAATACACCGCCCGACTCCTGGGCTTCGACCGCCCCGCCGCCAACTCGCTGGACGCGGTCAGCGACCGTGACTTCGCCATCGAATTCACCGCCTGCGCCAGCCTGATCCTGATGCACCTGTCACGGTTTTCCGAGGAACTGATCCTCTGGACCTCCGCCCAATTCAACTTCATCGACCTGCCGGACGCTTTCTGCACCGGCTCCTCCATCATGCCGCAGAAGAAAAATCCCGATGTGCCGGAATTGGTGCGCGGGAAGTCAGGGCGCGTCTTCGGTCATCTCATCAGCCTGCTGACCCTGATGAAAGGCCAACCGCTGGCCTACAACAAGGATAACCAGGAAGACAAGGAACCCCTGTTCGACACCATCGACACGCTGAAGAACTGCCTGCGCGCCTTTGCCGACATGGTCCCGCAACTCCAGCCCAACCGCGAGGTCATGCGCCGGGCGGCCCTGCAGGGTTACGCTACCGCGACCGATCTGGCCGATTATCTGGTGCGGCGCGGCTTGCCGTTCCGGGACGCCCACGAGGTGGTGGGCAAAGCCGTGCGGCTGGGCATCGACACCGGTCGCGACCTGGCCGAACTGGCGCTAGAGGAGCTCAAGGGTCTGTCCGCTCTCATCGAGGACGATGTGTTTCAGGTATTAACACTGGAAGGATCACTGCGGGCTCGTGACCATCTGGGCGGCACGGCGCCCAACCAGGTTCGACGGGCCATCGCCGCCGCGCGGATCCGCCTGCAAGCCGGGTCCGGCGCATGATTACGGACGAACGCATCACCACTCTGGTCGATCTGATGCGGCACGGTGAACCGGTCGGCGGGGTCCGTTACCGGGGACAAACCGACGACCCGCTCAGCCATGCCGGCTGGCAGGAAATGCGCAAGGCGGTGGGCAAGGCCCGGCCCTGGGATGTCATCATCAGTTCACCGCTCAGCCGCTGTTTGGCCTTTGCCCAGGAACTCAGCGAAGAATCCGGGCTGCCGCTGGAAACCGATGACAGGCTCAAGGAAATCGGCTACGGTGAATGGCAGGGCAAATCGCGGGATGAAATTACCCGCTACGATCCCGGTCTGGTGCAGCGCTTCTATCGTGATCCGACCACCTATCGGCCTGACGGCGCCGAAGGGCTGGCCGAGTTCAGGAACCGCGTCAACGAAGCCGTCAAGGACCTCCTGGAACGTCATTCCGGCAAACACCTCCTCGTGATCTGTCATGCCGGGATCATCCGCATGGTGCTGGCCCAGATACTCGATATTCCGCTCGCCAATCTGTTCCGCATCAAGATCGGCACCGCCAGCGTGACCCGGGTCGAGTATGCCGAGCAGGGCGACGAGTTCCTGGGGCAACTGATTTTCCACGCCGGCAAGCTGTAGGGTCGGTAATCGCTGAACCCAGCCTGGCGGCGCCGCCGCCTCCCCTTTTTCATTCACAGGCCGCCTCCTGATGACCCTTTCCGCACGCGAGCCCCGCCAAAGCGGCGCACTTACCCCTCCCGACCATCGATACTGGACCCTGATCGCGCTATTGTTCGGCGCCTGGTCCGTGTTCTTTCATCTGGGGGATTTCCCCCTGCTCTCCCCCGACGAAGGCCGCAATGCCGAAGTGGCGCGGGAAATGAAGGTGGCCGGCGCCTGGCTCGTGCCCACCTATGACGGCGCGACCTACCTCGACAAGCCCGCGTTCTTCTTCAAGGCCGTCGCCCTGTCGCTGGCCGCATTCGGTGATACCGAGTTCGCCGCCCGGTTGCCGTCGGCGCTGTCCGCCTTAGGTCTGCTGCTGCTGCTGTTCACCTTCTGCCGGTGGGTCTACGACGAGGCCACGGCGGCGCTGGCGGTGGTGATCGTGGCCAGCACGCCCCTGTTCATGGCGTTCTCGCGGATCGTCATCTTCGACATGATGCTGGGCTTCTTCGTCTGCGCCGCCATCCTGGCGGCCTACCGGGCCGAGGAGCCCGGCGAGGAACCGCAACGCCGGCGCTACTACCTGCTCGCCACCCTGGCCGCCGGCCTCGCCACCCTGGTCAAGGGGCCGGTGGGCTTCCTCGTGCCCTTGCTGGTGATGACCGCCTTTCATCTCGTCGATGGCCGCCGCGTCGCCATCAAGCGTTTCTTCGCGCTGCCCAACATCGCGCTGTTCCTGGCCGTGGTGCTGCCCTGGTTCGTCGGCCTGTCGCTGGCCTGCCCCGACTTTCCCTATTACGGCATCATGAAGGAGTCGATCGCCCGCTTCACCACGCCCGAATTCCGCCGCACCCAGCCGTTCTACTACTATGCCCTGATCATCGCCGGCGGCTATTTCGCCTGGAGTGTCATCCTGCCGGAATCCCTGCGCGCGGCCTGGCGTGACCGCGCCCGACTGAACCGACCGGATCGCCTGTTCGCCGTCTGGGCCATCGTGGTGGTCATTTTCTTCTCCCTGTCCCAATCGAAGCTGCCGGGCTATATCCTCACCGGCGTCGTCGCGCTGGGGGTGCTCACCGCCCGCGTCTTCGCCGAGGCGCTCTCGGGGCGCCACCCGGCCGCCCAGGATCTGATCCGCCGCGCCTGCCTCGGCCTGGCCCTGGCCGCCGGCCTGTTGGCCCTGCCGCTGCTGCTCCTGATCGTCTCGCCCGAGTCGCTGGCCAAGCCCCGCTGGCTCACGCCGGAAGTCCTGACCCACTTCGGTCCCCTGCTGCCCACGCTCACCCTCAGCCTGGGAGGGGTCGCCCTGCTGGCGCTGTGGGCCTGGGTCCGGCGGGACGCGTGGATCCTGGCCGCCTTCCTGGCGTTCCCGGTACTGCTGCTGATTGTGAATTTCGACCTCATTCCCCGCCAGACCGGCATGAAGTCGGCGCGCGGACTCCACGAACGCCTGCCGACCAACCTGCCACCCGATACCGAATTCGCCTGCGATCGCTGCATGCCGCACGGGCTCCCGTTCTATCTCGGCCAGCCGGTCACCGTCTTCACCGAGGACGGCAAGGAGTTGACCAGCAATTACGTGCTGTTCTCCCTGAAATCCGGCAAACCCTGGCCGGAACGGCTGATCCCCGCCGCGAAAGCCCCGGATTACCTCGCCCGCCGCCAGCATCCCGTCTACCTGATGATGCGCGGCCCGCGCCGCGCGGAACTGGAGGCCCTGGCCCGCCCGCATGGGGGTCGGGTCGACGACTATCCCAACGATTACGTCGGCACGCTGCTGCCGGCGCTGGAGCGCTGACATGTGCGGAATCTGCGGTCAGGTGAACTTCGCCGGCCAGGAAAGCGGCGCGGCGGTCCCCGTCATGCTGGACCGGCTGGTGCATCGCGGACCGGACGGCCACTGGATCAAATCCGACCCCTCCGCCGTCTTCGGCATGGCCCGTCTCACCATTCGTGGTCTGACCAGCGGCGAGCAGCCTCTGGTCGACGCGGACACCGGCGTCATGGTGGTCTGCAACGGCGAGATCGACAACCATCGCGATCTGCGCGACTGGCTGGCCGAGCGCGGCCGGCCGGTGACGCAGGATACCGACGTGGCGGTCCTGCCCGGCCTGTATCTCGAACTGGGCCCGGCCTTCGTCGAGAAACTGATCGGCGCCTTCGCCATCGCCGTCTGGGATCCGCGTGTCGGCCGGTTGCTTCTAATCCGTGACCGCGCCGGCGAGCGTCCGCTGTTTTACACCTGGGCCGATGGGCGGGCGGTCTTCGCCTCGCAACTCGCCGCCATGGCCGTCGGCGGAGCAAACCCGCCTCTGCTGGATACCCCGGCCCTGCAACGCTATCTGCAACTGGGTTATTTCTCCGCCCCGAACAGCCCGCTCGAAGGCGTGATCAAGGTCGGTCCCGCCGAATGCGTCACGCTGGACGCCCAAGGCGCACGCACGACCACTTACTGGCGCTGGCCCCGGAACTTGCCCGCGACAGGTGCGGCCGATCTGGAAACCTTCGACGCCCTCTTTCGCGAGGCGGTCTGGCGGCAAAGCGAGGTGGACGTACCCATGGGCCTCTTCCTCAGCGGCGGGGTGGATTCCTCCCTGCTGGCCGCCGTGGCCTGCGACGTACACCCGGAAAAATCGCTGACCGCCTATGGTTTGCGCTTTCAGGAAGATTCCTTTGACGAGGGCGAATTCGCCGAGCGCGTGGCGACCCAACTGGGCATCGACTACATACCGGTCTGGGTAACACCGGAGGTCATCCCGGACCTGCTGCGGGACGTGCTGCGCACCTGCGGCAAACCCCTGGCCGATCCCGCCTGGATCCCCACCGCCCTGCTCTCGGCGCGCGCCGCCCAGGATATCCGCGTCTCCCTGTCGGGCGAGGGCGCGGACGAACTGTTCGGCGGCTACCCAACCTATTTCGGCGCCGGCCTGGCGGAACGCTACGCACGCTTGCCCGCCCCATTGCGCGGGCTGGTACGCACGCTGGTCGACCGCTGGCCGCCCAGCGACAAGAAGGTCACGCTATCCTTTCTGCTCAAGCGCTTCGTCCAGGGCGACACCCTGGACGGCGGCGCCCGTCACATCCTCTGGAACTCCAGTCTGCAACCCGGCCTGCTCGATCGGCTAGGGCTAAAACCGGAGCTACTGCCCTGGACCGCACCGCCGGGCGGCTCGCTACTGGATCAGATTCAACAATACGACCTGGAACGATCGCTGGCCGAAGGGCTGCTGACCAAGGCCGACCGCGCCAGCATGCACTCGGCGCTGGAACTGCGCGCCCCTTTCCTTGACCAGGCGGTGATGGAATTCGCCGCCACCCTGCCCGAACGGGAACGCGTCCGGGGCATCCAGACCAAGGTCTTCCTCAAGCGCTACGCCACGCGCTATCTGGATCACGACATCGTCTACCGCAAGAAGCGCGGGCTGTCGGTGCCGCTCAGTCGCTGGCTGCGCGAGGAACCCTTGCGCCCCTGGGTGGAGACGGCTCTCGCCCGCCCGGCCCTCGAACGCATCGGCCTGCGGCCCTCCGCCATCAACGACCTCATGCGTGAGCACCTCGATCGCAAGGCCGACCACGGCCGTGCCCTCTGGGCCCTGGTGGTCGTCAGCGAATGGCTGGACTGGCTACAGTATCAAGCTTTGCAAGCTTGAAGGCGTGGTAACTCGAAGAAACCGTGTGCCAAATGTGGATTGGGTGTACCAGACCATCGAACGAACAAAGTTCCCGCGCTTCATCCTCGCCAAGCAAGGCCGATGGGCTTTTCAGTCTTAATTGTCTAGGCTTCATGTTGACTGAACCCCGCTGAATCCGAGTTGACAAGCGCCTAACGCAGGCGCATTTTTGCGCGAGATCGCTTTGGCCGAGAAAAGCTATCTCGAGGCAAAAGTCTTGTGGAGAATTGTGCATCCCCTAACAGGAGGAAACAGCCATGAAATTCTGTCAAATTGCCATCATTGCCGGATCCCTGATGCCAGTAATGGGTGGGTCGGCAGCCAGCTTGAAAGCCAGCTATTTCTTCCAGGATACCCTTTCGGCACAAGAATCCACGGCACCGGCCTTGAATGCGGTTGATCCGCTTGGTTTGAATACCTTCGAGAACGCTACTGTTTTCAATCGTCCCCTGCGCGTCTACCATTGGAATGGCGACGCTTCCCCCCCACAACAGCAGGCAGGCCTCTCTCTGAATACTACCCGTCTCATCCCCGTCAACAGCTATTCGGTAGAAATGGCTTTCGCCTTCGATGAGGGGGACAACATTTGGCGGCGCATCCTGGACATGCGTAACCGCGAATCGGGTATTGGCTTCTATGTCAATCCAGCGAACCACCTGGAAGTCTTCAATACAAATATCCAAGGCAAAGCTTCAATAGTCGCCAACCAGTATCACCATGTGGTGCTGACCGTCTCCAGCACATCAATGGTGAAGAGCTATGTCGATGGCAAACTGGATCTCTCCGTGAGCACGCCGCTCATGAATATCGACAATCCTGGCAAGCTGCTCAATTTTTTCCTCGACAACACTTCAACTGACGATAGTCAGTCCGAATTCGCTGATGGACGGGTCGCCTGGGTACGCGTCTACCGTGGGGCACTAACCAATGCCGAGGTCACTCGCCTATACCGGGCTGGGCAATCGGTCAGCGGCGCCATCACGGGCATGGGACGGTTCAACCTGTCTTGCGTAAACACAACAGCCGAGTTGAGTGTCGGTAACCCCAAATCCCCTTCGGCATTCGACTGCGAAACGCTCGGCTTGCCCGTCAATCGGTCGGATAGCGTGACGATTACAGCGCAGGGCAAGAAAACCAGTGCCGAAAGAGCGGTCAAAGGGATGCTCAAGGGGCTTCGGCGCCTTTAATCTGAGCTGCGAGAATTTAACGAGGAATACCAGGATTGACCGATCCGCGGTTTCCTCAACGTGGGATTGCGAAAAATCCGGTTTGCTTGTGCAGGTTGGCGATACCGTGAAAATTACCACCCAAGGCATCGCACACTGAAACAGAAGCAGTTGCTGCTTCGGCTTGGATTTTCCGTTTGCTAAATGGCTCCTGGATACTCCCACCATTGCGAACACTTATGGCGGACGCAAGGCTAACTGCAACCTTACTGATTCAATGGGGCCTTACCCGCGTATTCGTAGCACTCCATCTGGGGTAGGGGTTACCTGGTGCTGAGGCATCGCGGGATCATCATGACATGGCTAGTCTGCCTGAACCTGCCCGCCTGCACTACACTGGGCGATGATTTTGCTCTGGAAAATGCGGCCAAGGTAACCAACGGCATGACGCAGGAACAGGTGATCACCGTCATGGGCTCGGAACCCTCGCCGGTGGAGGGGACGGATGAGGGTAAACTGCTCTGGATCTATGCATGGACGTATCCCTTTGCCTTCGGTACCGAAATGAAACGTGTCAGCTTCAGCTTCGATGAAAACGGACGTGTCTACGGCATCCCGGAAAGAGGACTCGCTGGGCGTGCGACTGATTAAGCAGTAAACAGCCGCTACTGCGGCACTGTATTAAGAGGGTTCCAGGTGGCGGTTGAAACCAACCAAACGTGGACTAAAACCACCCTTTAGCTGTTTACTAGTTCGGCTATATCCCGCGTAAGCCCTTGTTTCATGTACTTTTCCGTTTGGCACGAACAGTGCGGGATTTTTCAATGCCCGATAATGTCGTGTGCAAATACCAACCCAAATGAGGCCTGGCGCCATCTATAGACGCCAGGTTTCATCAATGCATTGCCGATGTATGCTAAATTGCGGAGCCATCACGGATTGGCGCTTTGTTAGCGCTGCTCCACCGGTTTACAAACCAATGCTTAGCCCGCTTCGTCCGCACCGGTCAATAGCAGCATGACTCAGGGACTAACTCAGCAACTAGCCCGTTGATTAGTAGCGTGCTGAAAAAATCAGCTACCGATACTCAATGATGGTCGTAAAAAACGAACCATTCGCGCCTAAATCCCGCAGGCAACCCCAAACAGTGGTTCTTTACTTCGGCCCAACATGCCGCCCTGCCATTCTGGCAGTTTCAGAAGCCTCAGATGCCACCACGCTGCACTGCAACCCCGGTATATCGGGACGCGGCGCGGGTGAATCACGCCTTTTGGCAGGTGCGCATGGCGGCATCTGCCAATCTGGCCGATTCGATCGTGCCAGCGGCGGCGCACGTCCGTGTACAATCCGGGATGCTTTCAGGTAATACAGATAAATCAGGTAGTTATAGCTGATGCCAGCATCTGGCACAGGCATTGCTATAGTTATTTCAGGTCAAACCATTCGCCCCCGGAGCCCCGCCATGAAACACCTCAGTCCTCTTTGTCAAACCCTCGCGGCCATGGCCTTGTGCGTCGCCGCGATCCCCAGTCAGGCGGATTCCGCCAAATGGGAATATTTCGGTGAGTTCGACGCCAAGGGCGTCCCCAAGAACATGATCGATTTCAGCGGGCAACTGCCGGCCGGACTGCTGGACGCCATCTATGCCCGGCTGCCGGAAACCAAGGATGTGCGGAAAACCGATCCCAAGCTGATCACCGATGATCTGGGCGCCAATCTCAACTTGCTGGAAGACGCGGAAATCACCATCGTGTTTCTCAACGAGGGCGCGGGCTATAGCAACTCGGTGGGGTTCTACAACTTCGACCCGGCCAACAAGCCCACCTCGCCCCAGCAGGTCACCACCAAGGTGATGTTCCCCAATTTCTCCATCCCCCCCATGAAGTACGGCAACGCCGTGCACTTGGGCAAGTTCAAGGCCGGTTCGGGCGTGGGCTTCACGGTGCTGGCCAATGCCTGGGACGGCAAGGGAGTCAGACCGAATCAACCCCAGAACATGACCTATTATTCCCTGAAGGATCTCAACCCGGAAACAGCTAGCGCCGCCAATCTCAACGCGCATACCGTGCTGCTGTCCAAACCCGAGGATGAACTGTTGATCCTGGGCTTCGAAGACCTCACGCGCACCGGCGGAGATCATGATTTCAATGACGCCATCATCGCCCTCAAGGTCACGCCCTTCTCGGCCGTGGACCGCGGCAAGGTACAATCCTTGAGCAAAGTGGTCAAGGACACCGACGGCGATACCATCCCCGACGATCTGGATGCCTTCCCCAACGATCCGGAACGGGCGGCGCGGCGGTTTTATCCCAATGCCATGGGCTATGGCAGCCTGGCCTTCGAGGATAACTGGCCCAAGAAAGGTGATTTCGACATGAATGATCTGGTGATGGGCTATCGAATGGTGGAAGTCCTGAACGCCAAGAACGAAGTGGTCGATCTGCAGTTGAATTATCAGATCACCGCCCGCGGCGCTCAGGACGATAATGCGTTCGCCGTGCATCTGCCCGGCGTGGCCCCCACGGCGATCGATACCGCAAAATCCACCCTGCAAGTGGGCACTCAAGCCCCGGTGGCATTGCTTCCGGAAGCGGGACAGCGCGAAGCGGTGGTGATCATGGCGCCCTCCATCAACAGCCTGACCAACACCGGACTAGAATACCCGTGCGCCTTTTTCAACACGGTCAATAGTTGCCCGCGCAACGCCGCAGTGCCGATGGTCGCCAACATTCACTTCCAGCAGCCTTTGGCTCAGGGTCAGCTCGACACGGCGCCCTACAACCCCTTCATGTACAAGAACCGTTATGCCGGACGCGGCCACGAGGTGCATCTGCCGGATCATAAGCCGACCGACAAGATGAATATGGCCCTGTTCGGCACCGGTGACGATGCGTCCGTCCCCGCCGAGGGTATCTACTATCGGAGCAAGACCGCCAAGGAACCGTTTGCCCTGGACATCCCGGAGAACTGGCGGTATCCCGCCGAGTGGAATGCCCTGAGCCTGGCCTACCGCAACTTCCTGCGCTGGACCAGCGGTGAACTGAGCCTGGCGACGGAACGCTGGTATGTGACCAACTTTGACGACAAACTCCTGTTCAAGCCGTAATCAATATCGACTCGAGAACTACCATGAAAAATCTGCTCACTCTACTGAAAGCCCTGCTCCTGGTCGGCGTGACCCACGGCGCGGCGCTCTCCGCGAATACCGAGGCGCCTGCGGACGCCGATGAGCCGTTCAGCTATGAAACCAGCCATACCCTGCCGGTGGACATTGCCTTGGCGAATTCCGGCAACAAACCCATGTTGCTGAGTTTCTACAGCAAAGGCCAAAATGGCCTGCGCCTGCTGGAAAACCTATTTACCGATGCGCAAGGGCACTACGTAGGTAAGTTGCGGCTGCCAATTCATCTCCAACAAGTCACCTTGGTGGTGCGCGGGGTCAAGCGCCAGAGCACCTTGGTGCTGGGCCTGAACGGCGGCAGCATTACCTACGTGGATTAGCCAGCGCGCCACAAGGCAAGCTCCCCGCTCATGGGTCAACACCGCGGCGCCGGAGTCTTCCAGCGCCGCGGTTTCCGCGTCAGACCGCGGCAAGAAACCAGACCCACACGGTTCCAAAACCTTCCCCTGATCAACTACGCCGCCAAATCCAGGGCCGATCGCCTGAACCAGACCAAGCCAGAGCCCCAGAACCAGCAGGCCACACAGGTAGAGGAGGCTGTCCGCCCGAGTGTGGAAGAGCACGAAGCCTATCAGCCCAATCAGCATGCAGGTGCGGTTGCCGCCGAAGACAATCCGCTTCTGGTTGATCAGGTAATATTCCCGAAACCCTAAACCCAGGAGCAGACTCATGCTCACCGTAAGCACTAAAGCTGTCATGGCCGGGGGTAAGATCCAGGAGGTGCACAATGGGGGTACGTCCAGGCCGGGCGAAGTGGTGGTCCGCATCAAGTTCCGACAGTTCGTCGGCCCCTATGTGTTTCACTGCCACATCCTGGCCCATGAGGACCAGGGAATGATGACCATCATCAACGTGACCAGTCCGAATTCGGAATAAAGCGCGGCGTATCCCCGGCCAATGAGCGGGGATACGCTTGGCCGAGCGTCATTAATTCGGAAATGGGATCAATTGATTGATTGTATCCGGGAGCGCGGGCCTCTGACCCGCCCGCGAGAGGGACGACGCCCGCGCTCCCAGCCAGAGGGTCGCCAATCCATTTGACCCACCTCCGTTCATTCAATCGTTATCCTGAATCGTCAGGGTATCCGTGGTCACGGCGCCGGGGCTGGCGTTAACCGGTTTACCCAGGGTGACGATAACGGTTTCATCCGGCTCGGTCAGTTGATCGTTGATCAGTTTCAGGGGCAGCGTGGCTTGAGTGGTATTGGGCGGAAACACGATGGACTTCATCAATCGTTTGTTCGCGTCGCGCGGAAAGCGGTAATCCTGGCCCAGAGTGGCCGTTCCGGAAAAGACCAGGGGCACTGTGACCGGTAATGGCGTGGCCTGACTCAACGTCGCGGCGAGGTTCACCTTACCGGCGCCTTCCTCGACCGTTTGCCCGAGGTTGCTCAGGTTGACCGTGGGCTTGGGGTCCTGGTTGGCGATATAAAGCGCCGCGGCAGGCAAAAGTTCGCCCCCCTCCGCCAGACTCAGGTTCAAATCCACTTTCAGCGAAGTATTGAACACCCCGTCGCTGATGACAGGGACCACGAAGCTCTTGGGTTGTTTATCGCCCGCGGCCCAATTCAAGGTTCCCTGCACCGGGGTAAAGTTGACGCCGGGAACGGCATAACGGGCGCCCTCCTCCGCCCCGGTCGCGGTGGCGTAATTCACCGAAATCGGCCGGTTGAGACTGCCGCCACGCTTGACGACGATTTTGACGCTGTTGGCGGATTCAGCGACCCCGTAACTGGGTTTGCTGTAGCTTGGGAGAGGTGGCACGCTAAACCCCATCACCAGGCCGGGCCCTATCCAGAAACTTCCTACTACCAAGTCCCCAGTCACGGGATCCACGGTCATGGCCGACCCGCCAAAATCGGATACGACGACTCTTCGTGAACTCAAGATGGGATTTCCCTCGCCATCGGTCCTGTAGGCCGACAAATCGCTGTGCGCTTGGGCATTGAAATCCCAATCCATCGCCAGCACGCTTTCCGCGGGGAACCTCGGATTACCGGCCGCGACATAGGCCAGACCGGTGGCCATCGTTCTCACGCCATCGTCATGCACGCCCATATCCGTCAAAAGGCCGACCTCACGCACATTGGCGAGATCGAAAGTGCCCGTCCCATCGGGGCTCAGGTCGGCGGCGAAGAAACGGCCACTGCCGGTCACCACTTTGAAGGACTTGCCCCCGGCAAATCCAGGCGGCACGAAGGCCAGAGGCATCGCCTCGGAAATTGGCGTGGGCGCCAGGTTTGGGAGATCGATCTGGCGATCCGGAACGTCGCTGGCCCGTTTGATCATACCCAGACTGCCATCCACGCTGGTATAGAACAGCACACCCTCCGGCCCTTCCGCCAAACCATGCCCGCCTCCGCTGGTATTGGGTGATAACCCCGGCGCCGCCGCGATCTTCTTGCCGGTACCCTTGAATCCGTTGATATGCCCTTTGGCGTCGCGACTGACCTTGATCGCATAAATGGCCGGTGGATTCGCGTCGGCTCCAGCATTGTGGGTATTGCCAATGATGAGGAGGGTATCCAGGGAATTCGGCGCGAAAGCTAAACCGCCGTAGGGTGCGGGAACCCCTGGAATCAAGGAATTTGGGGCCGGGATGGACCGGAGCTGATACAGATCATTGAACGGTGGTTGTACGGTCGCCGCGGTCGCCGCTCCCGCCAAAACACCCATGAACACCGCCAGGACATGACGCATCGAATGACAACAAGGCATGGTTTCCCCCTCAATAAAAAAGGTAAATATCACCTCACGTGCTGCTTGCCGTGAGGGCACACCGTGACCGGAATGGGTTCCCTTCTACGGGCGAAATCGTTTTTACTCCTGTATCCTATTGGAATCAAAGCACTATTTCAGTATCGACCGTTTGTCATCCTTCTTTTGAACGGGATACCCCTTTCGGTAATGCCGTTGGTAGGCGAATGGGTGCTTCCGTGTGAGCTGATGGGCGAGAAGATCACCCGCTCGACATCGAAGCAGCGGACCGGGTGGGTTACCAGAACGTTAAGCATAACGAGGCGGACTGGGTGGAATAGACCCTGGCCGCATCGAGCGGCGGCGTTGTGTCGTCATCGAAAGCCTGAGCCCCATTCATTCCGCACTGGCCGGATGTTCGGGCGCCAAGATCGTCATCCGGATGGTATGTGAGCGCACCTGCGCCGGCGTCACCCGCCATGAGCGGCGCTACTAGCTGTGCTCACGATTGGGAACGGCGGCCTATTTGGGTGAGGTTGTTCGCGGCCATTGGGGCGTGGAAAACGAACTCCACTGGTCACTGGACGTGGTGTTTGGCGAGGACCAGGCGCGGATGCGAATCGGCAATGCCGCAGAAAACCTCTCGGTGCTGAGGCGCATCGCCCTGAATTTGTTCCACCAGGACAAAACCAGCAAGGTTGGTGTCAAGACCCGACGGCTGCGGGCCGCCAGCGATGATGCCTACCGCCTGAACTTGCTGTCAGGTCAAGGCTTTGCTTGATACGATTGCCCCCTGCTGAACCCACGGGTACATAACGAGCAAAGAGCGCGTTATGATTAGCCGGCGAAAGGTATGCACAGCCTACCCTACCCGGCCACGCTTATATCGGATGTTCGCCTGAGTCGCATTGGGGGTCTCCCTGGAAGCTCCCGCCACCCACCCCTCTCCAGTCCAGACCCCGTGGATTATTCGAAGGAGTCTCACACATGAAAACGCCGCTTAAACTCTTGATGTTTTTTCTGATAATCCTATTTCAAAGGCAGACGGCAGCCTCCTCGTTCACAACGGTGGTTGTCATCGTTTCCGGTGGTGCGGCAGTCAGCCCATTCACGACCCCCAATCGCGCCTGCCGGAGCGGTTATGCCGCGGGCAGCACGGATACTTTTCTACGTCAATATTTGCTTGGCCGCGGCTTTAAGGTTTTTACGTCTCCCGCCATGGCCGGTTACGGCAGGGTCATGAAGGAAGCGGACGAAAATGCGGGGCCTTTCAACAATACCTTCGCCAAAAATCAGGCTGCCTTTGCATGAATTCTTCCGATTTCCGCGGCTTGGAAAATCCTGTCGTCGATTAAAAACGCTTCGCCGGTTTTGCCGAGGGAATTGATAATCCG
>Ga0172373_10003561_pt1 | contig 22712 bp, 19 predicted proteins | sample Lak10m_2_FD_114546 | JGI IMG/M metagenome (GOLD analysis project Ga0172373, IMG submission 114546) | Freshwater microbial communities from Kabuno Bay, South-Kivu, Congo - kab_092012_10m | ecosystem: Environmental > Aquatic > Freshwater > Lake | place: Democratic Republic of the Congo...
TGAGTTGTCGGTTTTGGAGTCTTCATCCCATTCGAAGATGGGGGTTTTGGTCGTTTCTGTCTATAAAAATCGCCAACTCCACACTCCTGAACAACTTAGAAATCTTCCACCAAGAACCGTGGGCCTCGCCCGCCCCGCTCGTCTTTCTGCTTGCTTCGGCCTCACCACAACGGAATTGTCTGCCTCATGGAAACGCCCGACCAACTCCGTGAACTGTTCCGCATGCAAAAGGCCCTCAATCAACGCATCGGGGTCATCACCGACGGCATGTCCCCCGAAGAACAGACGAAGTGGGTTCTCAACTATAGCCGAGCCATGTCACAGGAACTCGCTGAGTTGACCGATAGCGTCCCCTGGAAATGGTGGGCCAAATACCAACAGTTCGATGTCCAAAACGCCCGAGTCGAGGTCGTCGACCTCTTCCACTTTCTCATCAGCACCGCCCAAGTCCTCGGCATGAGCGCCGATGACGTCTTCCAAGCCTACGTAAAGAAAAACGAGGTCAACCTCAAGCGGCAGGACAGCGGCTACGTCACCAAGGACGCGTCGGATTCCAAACACATCTAAACGGACCGCTCCACCGCCCCATGGAGAACATGGACCACGCCCAACCCGGTCGGGTGCTGCTCTCTGCAGAGCAGATCAGACACCGAGTGCAGTCCCTTGGCGAGCAACTGCACGCGCAGCTGCCCCCAGGCGAAATCACCATTGTAGCGCTCCTCAACGGTTGCGTTCTTTTCGTGGCCGACCTCATCCGCTACCTTCCCCGCCCCCTCCGGCTCGATTTCATCGGAGTCTCGAGCTACGGCCAATCCACCTCCTCCGGAGAACTCCGATATACCAAGCAACTCCAACTTGACGTCCGCGACCATCACGTGCTCCTCGTAGACGACATTCTCGATACTGGACGCACCCTCAAAGCCGCCGTCCACGACCTCAAACAACGGGGGGCTCGCTCCATCAAGACTTGCGTTCTTCTCGACAAACCCTCCCGACGCCTCACCGGCTCAACCGCCGATTTCGTAGGGTTTCAAATTCCAGATGAGTTTGTGGTCGGTTATGGCCTGGATTACGCGGAACGATTCAGAAACCTGCCCCATATCGCCCTGCTGCAAAGCTCACCCCACGACGTGATCTCACATCCCACCCAATGACCGTTACCGTACAGTTCTTTTCCTACCTCAAGGAACTCAGCGGGGCCGATCTCGCCGAGTTCGAACTCCCCGAGGCCAGCACCGTCCAAACCTTGCTCCACCACGTCTGGCAGCGATTCCCACAAGCCGCCAAAATGTCCCAATCCACGCTCGTCGCACTCCACATGGAATACGCTGCCCGCGACCAAATCCTCCACGATCAAGACCAGATCGCCCTCTTTCCACCCGTCCAAGGAGGATAAAAACTCATCCCCGCTCAAGCTCGAAACGGAACTTAGGTCGAATGACGATGCGTAAAGCCCTTCCTCAGAACCGCATTACAAAGCATCCCCGCCCCTTGACCCTCTCCAACCGCTTCCTATGACTCGCGACCTAAGGATTTCCGAAGAACCCATCGATGAGTCCTCCCTGCTCGCACAAAGGGCCTCCCTGCGGGACACCGGCGCCGCAATCTATTTTTCCGGTGTCGTTCGTGGTTCTGAGGATCAATCCCCCATCTCCGCCATCCGATACGAAGCCTTCCTCGCCATGGCTGAACATCAGTTCCACAAGCTCTTCGACGAAATCGAACAGCGCTGGCCCATCCAATCGGTCCGACTCATCCACCGAATCGGCCTCGTGAGAGTCGGAGAACCCTCGCTCTGGCTCGAAGTCCTAGCTCCTCACCGGGCCGAAGCCTTCGCCGCTTGCCAGTTCCTCATCGACGAGATGAAACGAGTCGTCCCGATCTGGAAGCATCCCCTGCCCCCTCCCGGAGTGCCTAGCCCTTAGTCCAGACATCCCGACGAACCGCTCACAGCCCTCATCCCCACAAAAGCCAAGCCCGCTTCTAGCGTTGGTTCCACGCTCCAAAAGGTCGGCTTCTCAGTTAAATATCAAAGGGATGTGCTGGTTTCATTGACCCCAATCGCAACTTTCTCTAGCCTGAGTTGTATAACTGCTCAGGCAACGGATTGAATACATGGCTTTTGCATCGATCAAGACAGCTCTCGAGAAGGCGGGGATCACCACCCCTGCCGAATTCGATGCCCTCCGCAAGGCGTGGCGCGTCGCGGCGGAAAACGGGGGTTCAGAAACCCTGCTCGCGTTCATCAGCCGGGAAAAAGGCACCGCTGAGGATCAAGTCCTATCCAGCCTCGCCAAGGTCCTCAACTGGCCTTACCTCGATCTTCCCCGCCTCGAAGTCAGTAACGAAGCCCGGAAAAAGATCTCCACAAAGGTCGCTTTCCAATACAACGTCCTCCCCTCCCGCTTCGAAAACGACTGCCTCCAAGTCGCCGTCAACAACCCCTTCGATACCGGCCTGCTCAACGCCATTCAGTTCGATGCGCAGTGCCCTGTCCAGTTCGCTCTCGCCCCACGAATCGAAATCGAGAAGGCCCTAAAAAAATACTACGGCGTCGGTGCTGAAACCCTGGATGAAATCGCCGAGGATGAACCCCTCGAGCTCCTCGTTGGCGAAGATAAAGAAATCACCGAAGGCGATCAGGAGGCCAGCGTCATCAAGTTCGTGAACCAGATCATCTGGGAAGCCTTCAAGGATCGCGCCACGGATATTCACTTCGAACCCGCCGAAGACGAACTCCGGATCCGCTACCGCGTGGATGGCATCCTCCACCAGGCCCCCATGCCTCCCCAACTCAAGCGCTATCAGTCTGCCATCATCTCCCGTATCAAGGTGATGTCCGGCATGAACATCGCCGAGAAACGCCTCCCTCAGGACGGTCGTATCAATGTCCGTATCAAGGGTGAAGAAATCGATATCCGTGTCTCCACCGTTCCGACCGTCTACGGCGAAAGCGTCTCATTGCGATTGCTCACTCGCGGTAAAATCTTCCTCACCTTGGATCGTCTCGGCTTCGCTCCTCACGAGGAAGTCGCTCTGCGCGAAATCATCGTCAAACCCCACGGTATCGTCCTCGTCACCGGCCCCACCGGCTCGGGAAAATCAACCTCTCTCTACGCCTTCCTCAGCACCATCAACTCCGTCACCAAACGGATCATCACCATCGAGGAACCCGTCGAATACGAACTCAAAGGCATCAACCAAATCCCTGTCCGCTCCGATATCGGCCTCACCTTCGCCGTCGGCCTTCGCCACATCCTTCGCCAAGATCCCAATGTCATCATGGTCGGTGAAGTCCGTGACCTCGAAACCGCCGAAATCGCCATCCGAGCCGCCCTCACCGGCCACTTGGTCTTTAGCACCCTCCACACCAACGACGCTCCAAGCGCCTTTACGCGCTTGATCGACATGGGTATCGAACCCTTCCTCGTCGCTTCCTCCGTCGAAGCCGTCATGGCCCAACGTCTCGTCCGAACCATCTGCACGCACTGCAAGGTCGAACAAAAGGTAGAACGCGATTACCTCGCCAAAATCGGCTTTCCCGAGTCAGAAATCGAAACCAGCAAGTTCTACCGCGGCGTCGGCTGCGAACAGTGCCGCCAACTCGGTTACCAAGGACGCACCGGCATTCACGAACTGCTCATCGTCACCGAAGCCATCCGGCCGCTCATCATGAGCCGCTCCCCCGCGAGCACCATCGCTCAACGCGCCCTCGATCAAGGCATGCGCTCCCTACGCACCGATGGCTGGGATAAAGTCAAACGGGGCATGACCACCATCGAGGAAGTCCTCCGCGTCACCCAAACCGAGGAGCACCTCAACTCACTCTTGGAGTCGGAGCGTTAATATCGTGAAGAAACGTAACTGGAATCTTTGCAACGTCCTCTCCGCGCCCTCCGGTGCCCGCGTTCTGTGGAAGTTCTCTCCCGACTCCCGCGGAGCAAAACTCTCCGCCGAACGTCGCCTCAATGACGTCGAACGTCTCCCCGGCGAATGGGTGAACAAAGGCCTCAAAACCTTGTTCGGCCACGAAAAGGTCAATATCGGCTGGCTTCGAGCCGATCAGGTCTTCGTCCGCACCGTTCACCTCCCCGCCGCCGATCTCTCTGAGCTGCACTCCATGCTCGACCTCCAAATGGAGAAGCTCTCCCCTCTCGCCGCCGGCCAGATGGCCTGGACCTTCGAACCCTTCGGTTCGCCCATCGACGGCCTCCAAACCGTCATTCTCGTCGTGCTCGAACGTCGTGTGGTCGATACCACCCTCACCGCCCTCCAAGGGAACGGGTTCCTTGCCGATAAACTTGACCTCCCATTCCTCCGCGAACTCGCCGCCTCCAAGTTCGAAGGGGATGGCACCTGGGTCTTCCTCGGTGTCGATGGTTCACCCACTCGCTGCCTTGTCGCCTGGCACTACAAAGGAACCCTCCAAGCCGTAAACCTCTTCCACCTCGGCGAAGGAGATCAACGCCCCGACCGACTCTTCGAGCAACTCACACAGACCATCTGGGCCGGTGAAATCGAAGGCTGGCTCTCCCAACCGCCCACCTGGAATCTGATCGGAACCGACTCCGCCCTCGCGTTCTGGCAACCCAAGTTCGCCGCTTGGTCCAACACCACCCCGTCCACTCGCAACGGCCTCAAAGACGACGAACTCGCGGCGCTCACGGCCCAACACGCCGGGGTGCTCCCGCCGGAAATGACCCTTGTCCCGCCCGATTTCATCCTCCGCTATAAACAAGCGCTTATCGATCGAACCTGGATGAGCGCCCTGTTCGCAATCGGGATGATCTACATGGTGGTCGTGACCGCTTACCTTGGCTATGTGGAATATCATCGCTTTCAACTATCCAGGGCCGAAGATCAGGCGAAGTCCCTACTCAAAGCAGAAAACGTTTACCAAGCCGCCGCCTCCAGGGAAGCCGCCCTGCTCAAACAGGCCGACCTGCGTAAAGCAGCTCTCAGAACCCTCCGTGCCGCCGCCGAGAACCTGCCTGCCGACCTCACCCTTACTAAACTCACACTCCAGGGTGGCAAATCCTTAACCCTCTTCGGGAGCGCACCTGCGGACCAACAGAAGGCCGTCACCGAATACGCCGATGCCATGGGAAAAGTCCTCGACGAAACCGGTTCCAAACTGTTCAGCGTAGTCAACCTGCCCAATTCTCAAAACCGACCAGGCTCAGCGGGAATCACCTGGAGCTTCAGTTGTGAACTTCCCACGTCTTCCGACCGAGAGGCAAAGCGATGACCGAGTGGCTCGACAAACTTAATCTTCAGCCCCATGAAAAACGCGTCGTCGTGGTCGTCATGGCGGTGCTCTTCCTCGTCGCCAATTACCTCTTCATCTGGCCACGACTCGGAGGGGCCGACGCGATCATCTCCAAAACCTCAGAGGCCACCCGTTTAGCCGCGCTCTACTCAGCCCACGAAGCCGAGATCCCAGCCGTCACCAACCGGATCGCTCGTCTCAAACAAAGCGGCGAAGAGGTCCTGCGTGCCGACCAAAGCAGCCTCTTTCTCAGCACACTCCAGACCGAAGCCGCCAAGTCAGGGTTGAATATCATGCAGACTCGGAATCTCGGTTCCGGAAGCGCCAATCAAACGAACGAATTCCTGGAGGAGCGCGCGATCATGATCAACTTCGCCACCGGTGACTCCAACTTGGTGGACTTCATGTATGCCCTCTCGCAGCCCGCGTCCGTACTGCGAATCCAATCCTTCGATCTAGGTCCCGAAGCCCCGGCACAAACCCGACTCGCTGGAAGCATGACCCTCATCGGTAGTATCGAAAAGGTGCCAAAAGCCAAAGCCAACTCCTCTGCCACCAACAGCCCCGCAGCCAAGACAGGCCCCCAGAATTCAGCCGCTAAAACGTCGACGAAAGCCGCAGCAGCTCCCACGGATAAGACTAAGAGCACCACCCCACTGCTGCCCGGTGCAAAGCCCTCCTCCATCGCCACAAATTCCATTTCCAAGAAAAAGTGAAAAAGGCCACCCTCCTCTCACCGTTGTTGCTCCTGTTGCTTTGCTGCGCCGCCCAGGCCCAGAACGAGGCCGTTCCCGCCATCCAAAGCACCCCCGCAACCCCCACCAAGACTACGCTCACCAACGCCGGAGCTGTCGATAAAGAGGCCGTGCTGCGCTCGTTCATGCAGAACTCAAAGGCCCCGGGTACAGCCACTCCCCCAACCTCCACCGCAGCTCAGCCCCCAGCTCCTCCTGTCCCCGGAGCAGCCACAACACCAGGTGGAACCCCAGCCACCGCCCCTCGCCGCATTGCCCCTCCCGGCTCCACCACAAGCCCCGCAGCAACACCCCCCGCTTTCCCCTCGCTGCCGCCCAGCCCCGCTCGCCCCACCGCTCGCACAGTGATCCCTGCCCCACCAGCCCCAGGCGCAACCACTCCCGCCGCTCAGGCCAAAGCCGAGGCCGCTGCAACCGAAGAAAAACTCAAGAATTTCGACCCCGAAAACCTCCCCAATGGCACCGAAGACCCCGATGCCTTTATGGCCGAGTTCGATTACAAAAACATGCCGCTCGACCAATTCCTCGACGTCATCTACGCCGGCTATACCAAGAAAACGATCCTCCGCAGCGCTCAGCTCCCCGCCATCCAAATCACGATCAAAGCGCAAAACGTTCTAACCCCCGACGAAGTCGTCCAGGCGCTCGACAGCGTCCTCGCCCTGAACGGAATCACCATGATTCCCACGGGCGAAAAGTTCATCACCGCCGTCCCCGTCGCCCAGGCCGTTCAAGAGGGTGCAGCGTTCAAGGACCGCAAACCCGATGAACTCCCCGAAGCCTCCCAGTTCGTCACCCAAATCGTACAACTCGAGCACGTCAACCCCGTCGAAGCACAGGCCGTCATCACTCCTTTCGCCAAGAATCCCAACGGTATCGTCGTGATCGAATCCAGCCGCATCCTCGTCCTCCGCGATTACGCCATCAACGTCAAACGCATGCTCGAGGTCCTCAAAAAGATCGACGTCTTCGTCCCCATCGAAATCCAACCCGAAGTCATCCCCATCAAGTACGCCCTGGCCAGCGATATCTCATCTGTGCTCAGTAGCCTCACCTCCGGCGGAGGGGGAGCCGGTGGTGCACCCGTCGGCGGGGCCACAGGAGGTCTAAGCCGCTCCTCACGCACCAGCCGCAACAGCCGCTCCGGGACCGGACTCGGCGGGGCCACAGGAGGCGTCAACCAGTTCGGGGGCCAACCCAACGCCCTCGGCAACACCGGCGCCACCGGCCTCGGCGGTACCGCTGCAAACCGAGGGGCCGCCGGCAACTCCTTCCAGGATCGACTCCGCCAAATCGTCAGCCGAGCCGCCACCTCCGGCGACCTCCAAATCCTCGGTGATGTCAAAATCCTCGCCGACGAACGCACCAACTCCCTCCTCGTCTTCGCCAACAAGGCCGATATGTCCATGATCACCAATATCATCGGCAAACTCGATATCGTCCTACAACAGGTGCTCATCGAGGCCATCATCATGGAGGTCTCCACCGACAACGGCAAAGCCTTCGGCGTCAGCTACCGTCAAGAACCCAAAAAGTCGGGTAAGTTCACGGGTGTCGGGGGCGTCAACAACGGCCAAGCCTTCCTTCCCACTTTCCCCAATGTGGCCGCCACCGGCACCAACGCAGCCTCCACACTCCCCGGAGGCTTCAGCTACTTCGGCCAGATGGCTGGTAACTTCGATGTCGCCCTCCAAGCCATCGCCGATGACTCCACCATCAACGTGCTCCAACGTCCTCGCATCCAAACCTCACACGCGGTCCCTGCCAGCTTCTTCGTCGGTGAAACCGTCCCCACCATCACCGGCAGCGCTTACGGCGACTTTGGTTCACTCTACGGCGGATCTCGCAATAGCTACACCCAGCTCCGCGTCGGCGTCCAACTCGACGTCGTGCCTCTCATCAATCCAGACGGGCTCGTCGTCATGGAGATCCAACAGAAAATCGACCAACTCGGGCCCAACGTGAAAATCGATAATAATGACGTGCCCACCACCACCAGCCGCGAAGCCGCCGCCACCATCGCCGTCAAAGACCGTGACACCATCATTCTCGGTGGCTTCATCAAGTCTGATAAACAAGGCAGCAAATCGGGTGTCCCCTACCTCAAAGATGTCCCCTTGCTCGGTGCTCTCTTCCGCTCCTCCAGCGATCGCAAGCGGCAAACCGAGATGATCGTGCTCATGCGCCCCACCGTCCTCCCAACCCCAGAAGCCGCTTCCCTCGCCGCACGAGCCGATCGGAATATGACCCCCGAACTACGCCGCGCCGAACAGGAATACGCCGATGATATGAATGCGCGAAGTCAAAAGGCCGACGATGACATCGCCAAGAAAAACCGCCGACGCAAATGAACGTCGGTCGGTTGAACTGGGACCGAATCCTCCCCTGTGCCGACTACCGCTTCTCGGCCTCGGTACACAAGGAATCGCTCCAAGACTTTTATCGAACCACACCGCACGCCGCTGAAGCCATAGCCGAGAAACGTCGGTGGTTGCTTGAATCCCCAAGCCGCTACGCTCGGTTCCTAAGTGAGTCAAAGCCCCTCACCGAGGAGGCCATCCAACGTCTAAGGCTCCAGCCCAGCTCTCAGCTCATCCCACTCAACGGGCTCACACTCGAAGAACATGCGTTGGCGACTCAACTCGTTCCCGACGTCCTGCTCCTTAAACGTTCCCCAAAACACCCACCCCGATTAGTGGGTGGAATCGTCTGCGCACCTTCCAGCTGGGATCTCGAAGAGAAGATCGGAAAATCCATCGACCAAATCCATGAGGTCGTTCCCGGCTTAAACCACCAGATCGGTACTGCCATTCAGCGCTTCCTTGAACGCCTCCAACCCGACGCTTCCTACGCTCGCGAGAACTGGGGCCTATCGGGATCGCCCGAACGAAACCACCATCCTTCAAGATCGCTCCCTCGTCTCGACTCCACAGATTCCCCAAGCATCGAATCAACCTGGTTTCGACTAGAACGGCAGTCCTTAACAAGCCTCCCAAATTCCTCCGGAATCCTTTTTGGAATCGACGTCGACGTCTTTCCGCTTTCGCTCATCCTGAAAGATGAGCGCCGTGCTCAAGGCCTGCTCCAAGCGCTTCAGACGATGCCCGATGAGTTGATTGCCTACAAAGGACTCAGGAAAGCCCGCGCTCCCCTGATCCGCGCCATCCAAGCAAGACCCTCCGGCTCTTAACCCCGATCCCAATCCCGGTCCGATGCTCAACCCGATAACCTAGGGCTTGCTCGTGATGCGGTTCCACGGAAGTCCGTGTGCCTCCGCATAGCGCGCGAAGACTTTCTCGTGCCGAATCAAGACCGCACGAACTACGCTGCTGTCATCCGCACGCCCTAATCCAGGTAGGACATCCGGAATAATGTCCACCTTCTTATGGGCGTAGGTTAAAGCGAACACCGCCTCAGCAAACGCGACATAGGGCAATTCCTTGTATGCCCCTTCAAACACATCCTCAACCGCATCCGCCAAAAACTCCAACTGATCCACCAGATGCGGAAACTTCGGAGCGTGAATTTGGGTGAATTCAACCTTCCACATCGGCAGTTGCCGAAGAACTTTTTCCACAATGTGAGGGGTGATTGTACCAGCCCCGTGCGTCACAAATTCCACGATTTCAGACATGCAAAAACCTTAGCAGGACCCATACCGATGTAAATTGCCAATCCATAACGAACGCTGCCTCGCCCCACACCAAACTTGTTCCAAGGCAGTGCCTCAAACCACCCACTGATGGCCCCACACACCCTAACCGGACTTTCCATCCCCTCTCGTCAACGCGGCGTCCAACGCGGGATCCCAATCCTCCATGAAAAACCGGTAAATCCAATTGTTCGAAGCCCTCAGGTTCCGGTAGGCCGCCGCTAAATCCAAAACCATCGTGATCCGACGATTCGGACAGTTCAATTCGCCCACATCATGCGAAGCCACCGGCTGAAAGCCCATCACCCGCCGATGAAAGTCATACGGACTGTGCTTCTCCCCTTCGAAAATATCCGTCACATAATGACTAAATCCCCGCCGGACCGTCTCCTTGCTCGCGATGCGCATCAACGAGGCCGAAACCAAGATGAACCGACGATACTCAGGAAGCACTGCAAACCGACCAATCTCCGCAATGCGATTCTTGCGGACAAACTCCTCCACATCAATGCCGGCCCCAATAGGCTTAAATCCATACTCCTTGTAGAGGTCTAGGGGGGGAGAGTACAGAACTCTTAAAACTCCAACCGGCAAACCTGCGTTGTAGGCGACAAACCATGAAATGTTCGGATCCGCCAGATCGCTGGACGGAAAGAGTTTCTCCTCCCCTTGAATCCAGTTCTTCTCGCGCTCGTAAGTCGCCTGCATCACGCGGATGGCGTCAGCACGTGCACTCTCGGTTTCGGCACGCGCCGTAGTGATTCGATCCTTCAAGGCCATGTTTATTTCACGCGTCTTTTTGAACTCGTCTCGAACTCGTCTGCACCCATCGCTTTCCGCTCAACTCCGCAAGCGCAGTCATCATTACGGAATGCCAACCGCGCACCGCCTCCAGCGAAGGCTCATCCTGCCGCGCCGGAGGCACCAAAGGGGCGCCAAACTCAAGCTCCATCTCGGAAAGTTCCGGGATTCGATTACACGAAACACTCAACCGGGGAAACCGAATTCCGCAGGGCACCATCGAACATCCCGTGCTCAACGACAGTTGCGCCGCCCCAGAGTATCCTTTAAGCAAGTACTCCCGCCCCCGGTTGATCGTGCCCTCTGGAAAAATACCAACGGCAGCCCCGCCCCGCAACAATTCTGCTGCCCTTTCATAGGGTGCAACTTTCTCGGCAAACCAGGGACGCATAAAATCCAAAAACAACGGCTTCGCAGGTTTCCGCGTTAGGGTGATAACCTGACCGCACCGATAGAATACGTCCACCAGTGGAATCATCCGATAATTCCAGTCCGCCATAAAGTGGACGCGCTTTCCACCTCTCGCAAAGAACAGCAACGCCGGAACCAAAAGCACCTCAAGAGCCTGACTGTGGTTCAGCACGAGGATGAATGCCCCACGGTGATTCAAGACGTGATCCAGCCCCCGAACCGACACCAATTTGTTCCGAAAGACCGAGAACACCAACTTCACCAAGAATCGCGTCAACCATTGCCCCTTCAAGAACGGCAACGCTCCGCCCCAAATCCGCCTCCGATCCGGCAATGGGTACAGGCTAGGGTCCTCATCGTCCCCCCTACCACCAACCCGCCCCCGTGCATTGTTTCCGCTCGCGTCCGTCACCTTCGCAACCTATTTCTCAGCTTCACCGTCCACCCACACCCATTGACTCCAATCCAGCCGCCGGCGGCCGAAGTGATACGGATTCATGCCGCCGATGGCAAGCCCCCATTCCCAACAACCCTCGATCCCACCCCGCACCCACGAAACACGGTAAAACACCTCACCACTGTCTCTAACGCGCGGGCACAGGTGCTGACTCCACCAATCCCAAAATCGCATCCTCCAAAATTCCAGCCGTCCTCTCCCCCAGCGACGTCCGGCTCACATACTCATACCGCTTGAAACTGCCAAAATCCTCCTTCGTCAAAATGTATCCGAAGGCGTCGTTCGTTAAGCCGAACAGAGCCGAATGCCGACCTCGCATGCGCCGCTTAAGATAGTAGCCGATGTTCGGCAAAGCCTCCCCTGGAATCGTCGCAATCTGAGAATCCCCAATGTTCAACAGGTTGACTTGCGTCATGACCTTCCCATCCGCTGTTCCCTTAAAACCCAAAGGCGACATCTTTAGGATGTTCAACAAGAGCGGTGAATCCACAGGAAACGAAACCACCTTAGAACCGCAATACAACGCGGGATTCTTCTGAATGGCCGCCCCTTCCACCAAGCGCAAGGCCTCGTCTGCTAAAAGTCCCCCAATTCGCCGGCACTCCGCATAGTCGCGACGCTCGCCTCCCTCCGCCGTCCGATTGTCCGCCGTGACCATCCCTCCTTGCGCTCCATTCATAAACAACCCCACCCCGCCTCCACGTGACCGAATTCGATCATACAAGGGGCCTACCAAATCCGGACTCAAGATCCCCGCATCAGCCCCGATCACCTCCGGATGAATCGCGTAGTTGACCAGGGTTGCGATCGCTTTCCCATCTTCACCCACAGCCTGCATCACGAAACAGCGCGGATCATAAAGCGCCTCCGCATAGTAGTTGTAGGCGATTCGCCCCTTCGCCTCACCTGATACAATGCGCAAACCCGATGGCTGTGCCCGCGCCAACGCCTCGTTAATCACCGCAACCATGCTCTCACAGACTCCGTCGATGTATTTCAAATCCGCAGAGGTCCCGCCTTTCCCATCCAGAAATCCATAGCAGTCCGGTGCGCTGTGCGTGTGCGTCGCCCCAATCAGAATGTTCGTTCCAGGAATCCCCGTCACCCGCTCCCGAACCCGGTTTCCCAACACCGAAGGAAAACCCAAAAAGTCCGCACTCACAATCGCTACACGAGTCTCCTCCGTTACAAGAACCATCGCGCGAACGGTTAAATCTCCCTCCTTACGCTGCACCGCATGCGATGGCCCAACACCGCCCGAAACCGGCAGTAGTGGATCCGGAGTCACCACCTTCACAGCCACCCCAACGCGCAACCCTCCCAACCCCTCTATCACCCCGAACCAAACGCACAAACAGATCCAAATCAAACGTCTCATACGTATCCTCTTCACCCCGGCTACACGGCCGTCTCAGACCCACCCACTATCTTACCGACTAATTGATGAGCTTGCGAACCCGCGAAAGCAACCGAGGCACAGCCACCTTGGGATCCTCCTCCGCTTCATATTCCAACGTAACAAATCCTCGATAGCCCGAGTCCTTCAGAATCCGAATTAATCGATCCAAATCCGCATCCTTCTTACTCCTCTCACCCTTGGGCTGGATCTCGGATTTGATCTGCACATTCACCGCATAGGGAGCGCACTTCACCAAGTCCGCATACGGGTCAACGGTCCTGAAGTTTCCCGTATCTAAGTTCACCCCCAACCAGCGGCTACGCACCGATTGCACGATCCCCAGTAATCCCTCAGGATCCGCCACAATCCCACCATGGTTCTCCAGTCCTAAAAACACGCCTCGAGCCCCCGCATACTCGCAACAGTTCTCCAATGCCTCCACACACAACCGACGCGCCTCCGCCAACTCCAACTTCCCGGCCTCCCCAGCAAACACCCGCAAATGCGAAGCCCCCATCGTCGCAGTATGATCAATCCACCGCTTCACGTAAGCGATCTCTTTGTCGCGTTCAGGCCCCCTCGGAAGTGTAAAACGGTTTCCCACCGCCGACCCGCTCACCACCATCCCGTTCACAAACGCCCGTCGCTTCAGGTCGATCAAAAACTCATGATCAAAATCCTTGGGAAAATAATAGCTCGTTAACTCCACCCCATCACAACCCTGAGCAGCACTGAAATCCACAAACTCCGCCAACGTCATGCTCGGCTTCGGAACCACCTCTCCCGCCTTCGGTGTATGCTGCTGGTCCACCAATTGGTCCCGGAACGAATACGCCGCCAAACCCATTCGCAGCCTCGACTCGGCATTTCGAACCACCGGTTCGGCCGCTCGCCCCTCCTCCGCTGACCCCCAAACCGCTAAACCAACCGCCATCGGCATTAACCCGAACGTTCCCGCCAAAAACTCACGTCGATTCACCGTTTGAATGGGTTTCATCCTCTCCGTTTACTGCCGCACCCAACAGCTTTCGAGCAAAAACACCGTAACCCACCGATTTCACCGCTCCCCCCATCACCCGAGGCTTCCGCGACCTACGATGCCTTGAGCTGAGCGGCCAGCACCATACCCGCTTCCTCAGCCTCCTCCGGAGTCACTCGAACATACCCATGCCTCGCTACTCCCCCTTGGTAAGCCACGGCTCTCAACTCCAATCGCCCCTTCTCCACTCTCGCATAGGCTCCAACAGGACTCTGACACCCTCCCCCCATGCCTCGCAGAAATGCCCGCTCCGCATCCACAGCCCAATGGGTCTCCAAATTGTCCAAGGTTGAGCATACCTTCGCCGCTAACTCGTCCCCCACCCTCGTCTCAATCGCGATCGCAGCTTGTCCTACGCAGGGCAACATTTCCTCGAACGAAATGGGTAACGCCACCAAATCTTCTGGCACTCCATCCCCTCGCAACACCCCATCCTCTCCAATCACAAACCCCAAACGATCCATGCCAGCCGCAGCTAAAATCGTCGCGTCAACCCCCGGTTCTTCAGCAACTTTACGGAGACGTGTGCCCACGTTGCCTCGGATCTCCACCACGCGCAGGTCCGGACGCCGCGCAAGCAACTGCACACGCCGCCTCGTGCTGCTCGTCGCCACGCACGCACCATCCCCCAACGTTCCAAAAAAACTGCCTCGACCAGGAACTCGCATGCTCGCTGCCCGCACAATCAACACATCCCTCGGGTCTGCCCGCTTCAAAACCGCCCCCAACTGCAATCCCTCCGGCAGTTCCGTCGGCAAGTCCTTCAGACTGTGAACCGCTAAGTTGGCGCTCCCCTCCAACAGCGCCACTTCAAGCTCCTTCGTAAACAATCCCTTGGGCAAAGCCCCCCCCGGGTTGGCCAACGCCGCCGTCTGAAGCTTGTCCCCTGTCGTTTTTAAAACCTGAACCTCCACCGCCACATCCCGCAGTTGCGCACGACAATGCGACTCCACGATATGCGTCTGCGCCAGCGCCAGTGCGCTCCCGCGTGTGACAATTCGGATCAGCGCTTTCGCCGGTTTGGTTGACTTTTTTGCTGCCATATTCAATGCCTCCCTCGGTGCCCGAACCTCCAACTCACGCGAGCACAGGACTGGTCTGGTTCGCTAACCCCAACCCTCGACCCGAAGCCAGCAACTCCCCAGCTCGATCCCGGATAATCCCCTCACATCGATCCACCTCCTCGCGCCGTTGCCTCAGTGAGTCGTCCGCAATCGCTTGCAAATCATCAATGTTATACAGATACACCCGATCCAAACCCGCCACCGCCGGATCAATATCCCGTGGCACCGCAATGTCGATCAATAACAAAGGCCGACCCTGCCGCAGCTTCATCCACGGCCGCAGCTTCTCGTTGTCGATGACATAGTGAGGAGCTGAAGTGCTGCTGATGATGATATCGATGCCACCAAACTCCGAGCTCCAATCATCAAACCGTACCGCACGTCCGCCCAAGTCTGCCGCCAACGCCACCGCTTTATCGTGCGAACGGTTTGAAACGATCACGCTTTTTGCTCCCCGACTTAACAACGATCGCGCCGTCTTTTCACTCGTGTCCCCTGCCCCGATCACCATCACAGTGCGCTCCGCCAAGCTGTCGAAAATTTTCTCAGCTAACTCCACCGCAACCGATCCCACCGAAACGCTCCCCCGCTGGATCTGCGTCGCCGTGCGGATGTGCTTCGCTACATTGAATGCCTTCTGAAACGCCTTGTTCAGCTTCCCCCCAGTGTGCTTGCACTGCAACGCCAAGTCATAGGCCTTCTTCAACTGCCCCAAGATCTCCGTCTCCCCCAAGACCATCGAATCCAAACCGCTCGCAACCTTAAACAAATGCTCCACGCTCTGCGGTTCCGCCAACTGATAACACTGCCCTGCGTCCACGGGGTCAATGCCTTTGATCTCACAAATAAATCGCTTCAACGCATCGTGCGCGTCCATCGCGCCCCGCTCCGCGTAGCCATAGATCTCAACACGGTTGCATGTCGATAAGATCACCGCCTCGCTCACCACTCCGCCTTGACGTAGCCTCGCCAACGCCTCCGGAATCTGCGCCTCCGCAAAGGCAAATCGTTCCCGCAGCGTGACCTGCGATGTCCGGTGGTTCAGTCCTAAAACAACAATCGGCATGGCAAATTTCCCCGAGGTCAACCCGGGTTCATTGGTGAATCGGAGACAAAAGGTTCACTCCCCAAAAGGTCAACAGCACAAATACAAAGCAGCCCACCGACGCCCAAGCAAACCTCCGGCCGCGCTCATGAAATCTCACATTCGAAATCACCAAACCCAAGTAAACGCTCCAGACCAATACAGACCACAGGATCTTCGGGTCCCATTTAAAGTACACCCCGTCCTGCCTATACAGGTTCGCCGACCCTACCACCAACCCCGCCGTCAGCAGCCCAAAGCCCGCAAATAATAGATCCTTCATCGCCCCCTCCAATCGCGGCATCGACGGCATCCAGGACAAAACCGCTCGCGATTTTCGATGCTTCAAATCGTGTTCCTGAGTCAGAAACATCACCGCCGCAACCCCGCTCAGTCCAAAGGCTCCATACGACAGCAAGACCATCGCTGCATGCATCCTCGACCACGCCGTCAACGTCGGAGACTCCGGCCCGTTCACATCAAGCCCAGGCATCAATGCGAATACTCCTATCCCAAATAACACCGGTGACGCAAAGGCACCCAAAAATCGTAACTTCGACCACACCCCCGTCACCAAACACGCCGTCGCAATCGTCCACTCGAAAAACAGGGTCGCCTCATACAGCGTGTTCAACGGGCATCGAGACAATGAAAAACCCCGCTTCAGCATCGCAATGGTGTGAAATCCCGCCGCAACCAGGAGAAGCATGTAGGCAATGTGGTCGTCCCGACGAAACCCTCGGCGCCACAGAAAAATGGTGTGGATCGCGCTGAGTCCGTAGACCAGAACGGCAAGACCAAAAAACCCGCGATCTGTTAGGTTTCCACCCACATCAATTCCTCACTCAATGCCACTCACCAAACTCACCGTAACCCGTTAAATATTCTTTGACCCCGGCATGGCTGTAAGCCGAGTTCTGTCTTCGCCCCGAAGGACGGAGAAGATCATTTATCTGAGCGACCTATACCCGGAACTAACTCCGCTCGCGCGGAATGAAGCGGACAACTTCGTCGTTCCCTATTTGGCCTTGCACCCGATGGGGTTTTCCGTGCCCCCGTTGACTTACGTCCGGGGCGGTGGGCTCTTACCCCACCTTTTCACCCTTACCGACTCCTCGCGGAGCTGGCGGTCTCAGTTTCTGCGGCACTTTCCGTCAAACGGTCCTCTCGAACCGCCTGCCCGCGTGTATCCCTCCTCTCGAAGGGTTACGCGGCATCGCGTCCTACGGTGTTCGGACTTTCCTCCCCCGGTTGCCCGAGAGCGATCTTCCGCCGTGCCAGGATCAAAGAACAAAACCACCTTACGGAGCAAGGTCGTGTATTGGCAAGGCCTGACCACCCCTTGCTATTTCGATCGCAAATAGCGAAAAGCCATGGTCTCACCTCACCGACCCACCACCTGTTGCTCCAGACTCTTCAACCGCTCTTCATACCGCGGCCGTAATACAGGAAAGGTCGCGATCAAGCGCCGTGCCAAGCTCGCTGCCTCCGACGTGCGGCCCAGCGCCTCCGCTGCGTTCACAGCCGCAATCCCGCTCTGCGCCACCGCATAGGGATACGGGGCCTCTCCTTCAAGTCGGTTCTTCTCGTAAAAGACCTGCAGATAATGGCCCAACGCGTCCCGCAACAATCTCTCCCCCTCCCGCTTCTCCACCACCTTCGAAAACTCCTGCAAGGCTTGCCCCAACCCAAACTCCGCCAAACTCCGCGTCGCCAAATCCGCACTCGGCGCGCTCATTGCCTCCCGAAAATACTTCGCAGCGTCCCCAAACCGGTTCGTGCCCCCAACCCCAACCCCACCCGTCGCCATCGCCAGGTAACAACCCGCGATGCGTCCCAAGGCCCGCGGTGCCAAATAGCTCGTCCCCTGCACCCTCGTAAAAGCATTGATCGCTTCCTGAAAACCCTCTGACGAATGCCCAAGGTCCGCCTCCGTGCTCAATGTGTCCCCCAACAAAAACCAAGCCTCTTCCAGAAGATTCTTCGGAGCGTTCGTCGCCGGATTGTTCCGATCGTTCATCAAGTTGATGAGGTCCAACAACTGCTCCCGCGACTGCTTGAAGCCCTGCCTCAAAAACGAAGCCCGCGCCGCCCAATAGCGCGCCCGATACATGAGTTCCAATTCCGTCCAGTTCGTGTTCGAGTAGAGCCGCTGATAGCTCTGCTCCGCCGGCACATACTCCCCACGCTCAAAATAATAGTCCGCAATCCAGTTCTGCGCCCGCGGCGCAAATTCATGCACTGGAAAACGCGCCAAAAAGTTAGTGAACAACGGAAACGCGTTGCTCGCCGTCCCACTGTTCGCCGTCGCCAACGCCCGATAATACTCCACCCAGGCTGTCGACGGATGGTTCGTATACAGCGTGAGCCACGTCCGATACCCCTCCAAAGCATTCGTCCATCGCTCTTCCCGTTCATAGGTCCTCGCAATTCCCAGCAGCGCGTCCGGCAAAGATGCCGAATTCGGAAACGATTGTACCAATTGCTCAAATAACGCGCGCGCATCCCCCGGTGGACTCTGTCGGTTCATCTCCTGGGCCACCAGTAGCAGACTCCGCTCTCCAAAAGTGCTTCCAGGAAACCGCTGATTTAAGAGCCGCGACGCCTCCCGCGCTTGCTCCAAATCCCTCAATCCAACCCATGCTCGAGCCAGCTGATACAAGGCCTGATCGTGCGGCGCCAGCTTCGTCGTCGTCCACTCTGGATACTCCGCAACGACGCGCAGATAGTTCGTCGCCGCCATCCGATACTCACCACGCATCAAAAGCGAATCCGCCAGCTTGAACCGCGCAATCATCTGCTCCTCAGATCGGCTCAAAAGCCTTAACGCCGCGTCAAAGTTCGTCTCAGCTCCCCGAATCTTTTCCAACTGATTCAGCAACGATGCCTCCTCCCACCAACCCCATCCAAGGTGGTAATGCGCAAGCCCCACAAGGTCACTCTTCGGTTGTTGCAGCACCAGTAACTCAAGGTGTGCTCGTGCCTGCGCCAATTGGTTCGTCCCCACCCCCAACCGCATCGCCTCTCCTAATGCGTAAAACCGACGCATCATCAACTCGCCCATCGCCAACCGCGCCATGTCCACAACCGAATCCCCAGGCCCAGTCTTCAAAATGCCCTCCAACCGCATCACCGCCTCGTCCACGCTCAGGCGTGTCTTCAGCAACTCCACCGACCGCTCCATCGCCCTCCGCCGCAACCCCACCGGAACATTGGTCGAGAAGTTCTGCTCCAGTGCGCCCAACGCCTCCGCAAAGCTCTCCCGACGGACCAACACCTCCGCTCGCAACATCGAAGACTCCCCAAGGCTCCGTCCCCCAGGCAAAGCTCTCGCCATCGAAACCAAGTTGCTCGAAACCTCAAAGGCGACTTTAACATCCCCCTTCACCAACGCCGCGCGCACCATCAGAAACTGGCGCTGCCACGCCAGCGCTGGCGAAAGCTCTAATGCCTTAATGCGCCCCAACGCCTCCTCCACGCGCGCACTTTCCCCTAACGACAATGCCACCTCAGCCAAGAGCAAACACCCCCTCACAACTCGCAAATCAGTCCCCAAAACCTCCCCAGCTCCCAGAAGCCCGTTCTCCGGCTTCACCAGAAGGGCAAACGCACCTCTTCCGTCGTTCAAACGGTATTGCGCCCACCCCAAACCGAGCACCGCATCCAGCCGCCTCGACGATGTTGGATACGTCGAAATCAGCTTCTCAAAAGCCGACTTCGCGTCCACATAGGCCTCCTCCTTGAGTAACGCCTCTCCTCGCGCGTGCAACTGCAAGAGCGCCGCCTCCGTCGCTCGTTCCGACTGCGGATAGCTTTTTAGAAAGTCCGAAAAGTCCTGCTCTGCACGACGATAGAATCCGTCCTGCAACGCGCTCACCGCCGCATCGAATAGCGGCTTCTCACTGGGCTTCTGCGCCCGCACAAGGGGCAAGCCTCCCAGTGCCAAAACCAGCACCAGCCGGACCACCCACATCATTCTTGATACAGGGTGCATCCGGTTTTAGCCTCGCTCCACCCGCACACGGTTCGGGTCATTATGGGTCGCTTCGTCAAACATCCGCTTCAGATAAGCACCCGTGCGACTGCTTTCGCAAGCAGCAACCACCTCCGGAGGGCCCTCCACCACCACCCGACCGCCCTCGTCACCCGCGTCGGGCCCCATGTCCACAACCCAGTCCGCACTCTTGATCACGTCCAGATTATGCTCAATTACCACCAGCGTGTTCCCCGCATCACGCAATCGAAACAAAACCTCCAACAGCTTGGCCACATCGTGAAAATGTAAACCGGTGGTCGGCTCATCCATCAGATACAAGGTGCGCCCTGTCGACTTACGGCTCAACTCCGTCGCCAGCTTCACACGCTGCGCCTCCCCACCGCTGATCGTCGTCGCCGGCTGCCCTAGTCCAAGGTAGCCCAACCCAACCTCCGAAAACGTCTGACACACATCCAAGATCGATGGCACAGCTCGAAAAAACACAGCCGCTTCATCCACCGTCAACGCCAGGATGTCAGCGATGTTCAACCCCTTATAGGTGATCTCCAAGGTCTCTCGGTTGTAACGTTTCCCTGCGCAGGCCTCACACGTGACATACACCGGTGGCAAAAAGTGCATCTCAATCTCAATCAGCCCGTCCCCTTGACACTTCTCACATCGCCCCCCTTTGACATTGAAACTAAACCGACCCGCATCATAACCCCGCACCTTCGCAGCCGGGAGTTTCGAAAACAGATCCCGGATCGAATTGAAAATTCCAGAATACGTACACAGGTTGCTCCTCGGGGTTCGCCCAATCGGACTCTGGTCCACCACGATGGCCTTGTCGAAGTGCTCAATTCCCAAGAGTTCCCGATAGGTCCCAGGTCGCTCCTTCGAACCATGCCAAATCCGCATCAAGGCCCGCCTCAACGTATCGTCCACCAAGGTGCTCTTCCCAGATCCGCTGACCCCCGTCACACACGTGAAGGTTCCCAATGGAATCCGCAAATCCACATCGCGCAAGTTGTTCGCTCGCGCCCCCAGCAGCTCCAACCACCCCCGCGATGCGTCCGGCCCACACCGCTTCCTCGGCACGGTGATGTCGAGCTCGCGCGTGAGGTATTTCGCCGTCAGCGACCCCGGCGTCCGCATCACCTCCTCCACCGTCCCAGCCGCCACAATCTCTCCCCCCTTCACTCCCGCTCCCCGCCCCAAGTCCAACACGTAGTCCGCCCTCCGGATCGTGTCCTCATCATGCTCCACCACCAACACACTGTTTCCCAAATCCCTGAGGTGCTCCAGCGTCCGCAGTAATCGTTCGTTGTCTCGTTGGTGCAAACCAATGCTCGGCTCGTCCAAGATATACAAGACCCCTACCAAACCCGCCCCAATCTGCGTCGCTAATCGAATCCGCTGCGCCTCACCGCCACTCAACGTCCCGCTCTCCCGATCCAACGTCAGATAACCAAGTCCCACATCGCTCAGAAACCTCAGCCTCGACCTCACTTCCCTCAACGGCTCCGAAGCAATCAAGGTCTGCGCCCCACCCAACTGGAGTGAATCCAAAAACATCTCAGCCTCCCGCACCGTCAGTGCGCAGAAGTCCATAATCGATAAACCCGGGATCTCGACTCCCCCCACAGATGCCCCAGCGCGGCGGCCAGGTCCGGGCAGCGTTGCCGCCAAAACCTCCGGTCGCAACCGGCGTCCTCCACAAACATCACAGTGTTGCGGGCTCATAAAGCCCTTCAATCGGTTCCTCGTAAACTCGCTCTCGCTCTCCTGATACAACCGCTCCAGATTCGGTATCACGCCCTCAAATGTTTTCTGCGCCGCGCTCGATGCTCCCCCTCGCCAAAACTGAAAGGTGATCTCCGTCGACCCAGCACCATGAAGCACCACCGACCGAAAACTCTCAGGTAGGCTCTCCCAAGGGGTCTCCAGGCTTTGTTCATAGTGTTTACAAACCCCTTTAAGCAATCCCTTGTAATAAACCACCATCCGCTTGCCCCCTCGTCTCCAGGGCAGCACCGCTCCTCCTTCGAGTGTTTTCTTGGGGTCCGGTACCACCAACCCCGCATCGAAAACTAGCTTCTGCCCCAACCCATGACACACCGGGCATGCTCCCGATGGCGAGTTGAACGAAAAGTGCTTCGGTGTCAGCAGTTCAAAGCTGCGTCCCGTCGCCGGGCTAAACATCCGCGTCGAATGCAGGGTCTCAGTCCATGAATCCGTCGCCCCTCCACCCGATGGCTGGTGCAATACCAACAACAAACCGTTCCCCCACCGCAACGCGGTCTCCACCGAGTCACTCAACCGAGCACGCACCTTCTCCTCGTTCACCAATCGATCCACGACCACTTCAATCCGATGCGGCTTCTTCGGGTCCAGCTTCACCCGGGTGTTCACTGCTAACTCAACCAACTCCCCATCCACGCGCGCCCGAACAAATCCCTCGCGCGCCAACCGGTCAATCACATCTCGAAACTCACCCTTCTCCCCAGCCACCACAGGAGCTAACAACATCATCCGCGCCCGCTGCGGTAATCCCAAAATCCGATCCACGATGTTCGTCGAAGTCTGACTCGTAATCGGAACTCCACTCACCGGACAATGCGGCTGAGCGACATGCGCGTACAGAAGTCGTAGATAATCATAGATCTCAGTGACCGTGGCCACCGTGGAACGGGGGTTCCCCGCTGATCCCCGTTGCTCAATGGCAATCGATGGCGACAAACCCTCAATGAAATCCACTTCCGGCTTTTTAAGCTGCCCCAAGAACTGACGCGCATAGGCCGACAA
>Ga0172373_10003562_pt1 | contig 22701 bp, 42 predicted proteins | sample Lak10m_2_FD_114546 | JGI IMG/M metagenome (GOLD analysis project Ga0172373, IMG submission 114546) | Freshwater microbial communities from Kabuno Bay, South-Kivu, Congo - kab_092012_10m | ecosystem: Environmental > Aquatic > Freshwater > Lake | place: Democratic Republic of the Congo...
AAAAGAAAAGTATTTAATAACATGAAATATTGTTAAAATATCTTGTCTCCTATGGCATCATGAATGCATGATGGAAGATATTAAGACCTTAATTGGATTATTAATTGTAATGCCCATAATCATTGGATTAGGAGTGCCAATAGCAATCTCAGTTGCAGCAGCATTAGCTGGAGGATTTACTTATCTTTTTTATCTTCTAGCAAGTTTCTTTATGTCATGAGGAATAATTGATATGGACTTACCAATATTCTTACTTAAGGCAGCAATCTTTGCTGGAGCATTCTTTGTTATGGCTGTTGTCCTAGTTGTTTTATTATTTTTAATTGGATTTGTCACTCCGGCACTTGCTTGGTATCAAATTCTTTTTGGTTGACATTCAGAAGCATGATGCTATCATAACCTTATGAGACACTTTGGTTCCGCAATCTTCTGGCTGTTTGCATATATCTGCCTCTTTTTTGTTGGCTTGCCGTTTCTTGTCTTTCTTGTCTTTGGCTCCGTTGCTTTGCCTTTTGTCATTGTTTGGGAGGGGCTCAAGGCAATTTTTGGTGGGTAAAAGAAAAAGCTTGACTCTTCTTTCTGATCTGCTACAATAAGAATATAACGAAAGGGAACGAGACAATGTGCCAGATTATCAACAACCCGACCGGTGCTCCCCTTCTCAAGATCCGCCTTGAGACTGCCTTTGACAACAACCGTGATGGTGTTGGTGTGATGTGGCATGATCGTCAGTCTGGCAGGGTGCAGACTCTCCGAGGCATGTACACGTTTGCGGAGCTTTGGGATCTCCATGAGATGCTGATCGGAACCCCCCATGCGATTCACCTCCGCTACCGTACCCGTGGACCCGTTGGGGAGACTGCGTGCCACCCGTTCCCGATCCTCACCGAAGAGAAGGATGGAATGGATCTTTACATGATGCACAACGGCACGATTGAGGCTATGCCTAGCAGTAAGGATGCCAGCGATACGATGCAGTTTGCGTTGGCTCTCCGCACTAAGATTTTGACTTGGGATAATCCCCTTGACCTGTTCCGTGAGCACGTTTTGGAGAAGATGGGTAAGACCATCGGAAACAACCGACTGGTGTTTTTCGCTACTGGTGGAATCACCGCAATCGTCAACGCTAAGACGGGCTGGTTTGAGTGCCCCAAGGAGGGGGCGCTAGAGATCGATACCGTAGACGGTATGGGAACCCCGGTTTGGTATGCTAATCAGTATTCTTTCGATGGTCTGGATCCCGATACTTGGTACACCACCCCGCTTCGGAAGCGGAATCTCGGCTGGGGGAAGTTTGGAAGCGAGGTTGATTGGCAGTCAATCTACGCCGACGTTTGAAACAAAAAGGGGCGTGGGAACTAGGAGAGGGTAATTCCTCTCCTTTTTCTTTTATCCAGCAATTAAAGGTAATTGATTCAAAAGCAAATAATTACCTTCATGGAAAAAGTATTAAAAGAAGTTATCTCCCTCCTTATAAAAGAAGAAATAAGCAAATCCGTTTTAGAAAAACAACCAAGTATCACAGTACCAGTTAAATTATATCTAGAACCAGATCCAGTTGATGAGCTTGGAACCGAAACAGTTGCTACGGTAGATAATAAAGTCTATAGACTATCCAAATCATACAATGCCGGTAATGCCCTAGTAGATGATCTTGTTATGAACTTCTCTAAAGAAATAAATGACTCAAGACCCCTTAATATGTCAAGGGAAGACATGAGATCATTTCTTCTTGATAAGAAAATGGAACTTGAATCTCTTCTTGCTGACCGTTCTGGAACTGATATGGCTCTTTTAAACACAGAAGCACGTAATATTGCTAGTGACATTAGAAATGAACTAGAACAGAATCTATACAACGTTCCAGCCTTCTTAAAGTCCGCCGGGTCAATAGAAGAATTAATAAGAAAACTTGAAGAAACATACGATCTAAAAAGTTCTGAAAGAGGTTGACTTCCTCTGTCACTATGCTATTCTAAGAGTATGGAAACGACGAAGCGTAAGCCCCGCTCGGATCGAAACCACGTTATCTACCAGCTTACCTGCAACCCCACCGGGGAGACTTATATCGGTATCACCGTGGCTCGTGGACGAGCCTTCAAGAAGAGCATGGAGATCCGCTGGACGGGTCACTGCTACCATGCTACGGTTGAGAATCGTCCTACCACTCTTGCCGAACGGATCCGCACGCATGGTTCCGATTCCTTCTCCAAGGAAATTCTTGCGGTGGTGCGAGGTAAGACCGAGGCTCACACTCAGGAAATGAACTACATTCGTAACCTCAATCCTACCCTCAACATTCTTGGAAAGTCCAAGTGAAAGCAGGGGAATTATATTGGAGTATTGAACCCATAGCCCTTTATGCTGATCGTAGTGTGGCGTATTGGGACTATGGGTCAAATCCTATTAACCGCTTTGATGGTCCCTTGCGTTGTCAGACCTTAGCTTCTTTTCACAAAACTCCGGTATATTATTTGCCTGAAGCCACCTTCTTTTTGGTTGTTGATACCTCTTATGAAATTGAAGAACACTTCTGCGTAATCGAAGTTATTTCTGGTGATAAAAGGGGCTGGATAGTCAAGAGAGACTTTCAGTTTCTGAACCTAGTTTCTTGAAAGAAAAGGGTTGACACTTTTTTTCTCCATGCTATTCTAAGAGAACAAGAGAGGGATCAATGTCTACTTTTCAAGTCACCGTACTACCTGTCACAATTGAGAATCACCCTAACGCTGATGCTCTAGAGCTTGCTCGTATTGGCGCATATCATTCTGTGGTTCGCAAGGGACAGTTTACTACTGGTGATCTTGTTGCATACATTCCCGAGGATGCTATCCTTCCTCCTACTCTTATTGATCGGCTTGGTCTAACTGGAAGGCTTGCTGGTGCTGCAAAAAACCGTATTAAGCCGGTAAAGCTTCGTGGTATTCTTTCTCAAGGCATTTGTATTGATGCAGAACCCTCGTGGACCCCTGGACAGGACGTTGCCGTGGAGCTTGGAATCACCAAGTATGAGCCGGTTATTCCAGCAGCTTTCTACGGGGATATGATGAATGTCTCTACTCAGCGTACACTCAAGTACGATATTGAGAATTTCAAGCGTTTTGTGAATGTCTTTATTCCTGGCGAAACCGTTGTTATGACCGAGAAATGTCATGGTACGTTTGCCTTGTTTGGTTTTTTGAGCGATGACCTACGCTTGCCGGGAGAGGATGATGCTTCACGCCTGATTGTTTCTAGTAAAGGTCTAGCTGCAAAGGGTTTGGCTTTCCGAGTCCATTCGGAAAAGAATGACAAGAACGTTTACTGTCGTACCGCTAAGAATGGAAACCTACTTCCAAAGGTCAAGGAGATTTTTTCTCTTGATCGTAGCGTTTTTATTCTAGGTGAGATTTTCGGACCAGGGGTTCAGGATCTTACTTATGGTAAGACGGTTCAATTCCGAGTATTCGATATTTATCTTGGCAATCCTGGCACGGGTCGTTTCCTTGATGATGCGGAACTGGACGATGCTTGCGCCAAGCTAGGGGTTGCTAGGGTGCCGGTGCTCTACCGTGGACCGTTCTCCCTAGAGGCTCTAGAAGCCCATACAAGGGGCAAGGAGACGGTTTCGGGACACGCTACCCATGTGAGGGAGGGTGTTGTTGTGCGACCCGTTATGGAGCGTGTATGGGGCGGGGATCGTATTCTAGGAAATCTCCCGCTAGGTGGCAGGATTCAGCTAAAGTCTGTCTCCGAGGATTATTTATTCCGAAAGGGAAACGTTACCGAGTTTCAATGATCTTTATTGAAATCGCTTGACTACTTCCTTGCCGTGAGGTATAAAGAATATATGAACAAGATCGAATCCCTTGAGCAGTATGCCAACGTCATTCTGAATGTCCTCAATACCCTGAGCAACGGTGCTCGTGTTACCAATGACTCTTACCCGGTTTTTGAGGCTCCTGCTCCTCGTGCTGTTGTTCCTGAGTGGCGTTTTTCCTGCTATCCAAGTTACCACAACAATGGTACCGTGAGTGGACTCCAGCTTGGAGTCCATGTGCATAATGCTACTATGGGTGGTTATTCTAAGTATTTCGCCGTAAGTGATCCAGGGGAGATTGCACCCGCTCTAAATGATCTGGAAACTTTCCGGCAAGAGGCGCTATCAAAGTGCCGACACTATAATCATCGGCACGTTGCAAATCTTGGTCGGTGCTATAATCAGTATCAATGCAACGATTGTGGTATCAAATTCGAAATTGATAGCGGAGATTGATATGGGTCTAGGTTGGCTTTTTTTCCTCTATGCTTTCCTTCTTTCTGGTGCTATTCTAGAATATATTAAAAATATTCACTAACCAAAAATTGGTTGACTTCTTCTGGAAAGTATCCTATACTAAAAATATAAGGAGACAAGAAATGCTACTGCGTACCGGAAAGAACCTCATTGTCACTCGTGAAATCTTCGAGACAGATGGTGACTGTGATCACTTCAACGAGGGTGAACGTGTTGTTGTTCTGGACATTTCTACCACTCTCCCTTACCATGCTTATGTGAAGAATAAGATTGGTAACGAAGGTTGGGTTGATGTGAGCTTTCTCCGTCCCGCTCGGGGTCGTCCGATGAAGCCAATGGTGTGATATGAGAGTAGATCCAATATTATTTAATTTCGCAAATCTTCCCTTAAATGTAAGCGGTCAAGGCGGCAAGGAAAATACCTTTGCCGCCTTTTTTCATGGCTGGAAACGTATTAATGCACCTTTACACGATTGGGAATATCCTACCGCAGATGGATTAATCCGTATTGAGTCAAAGAAACAAAATGATTTACAATGGTTTGATTCAGGTAAATTTTATAACTTGAGTCCTGAAGACCGTAAGATAATAATTTTATTTATTCTTCATCGGGCGGGAAAAATAGATAAAATCCTTGCAACTACAGTAGGTGAGTTTATTGATTGGTTAACCATTCATAATGGATCAGATGGCTGGTGTGAAGAAGTATTGAAAAAAGGACATGAGTTTCGTTCTCAATACCCTGCCCTTCAGTTTAAAGCTAAAGTTCATGTCAGAAAATTATTTCGTCAAGCTCCTCATATCTTTGATATCCTTTATTCAAAATAAAAACTTGACTCTCTACTCCCCTATGCTATACCTAATGCATGAAACAGAAATATCCCAGAACGTTTCATGTGCCTTGGTCCCAAGGTGCATCTAGCGATGACAAGACGCATTCTACCTCCCAGATTGAGGAAATGTTTGCGGAGAAGTCTGTTGTCATTACGGAAAAGCTAGACGGAGAGAACACAACCATTTATTGGAATGGTGAGTGTCACGCTCGTAGTCTTGATTCCGGCAATCACCCTTCCCGTGACTATGTTCGTTCTAAGGCACGAGAGATCGCCAGTCTCTCCATCCCGGAAGGATGGAGGCTCATGGGAGAAAATTTGTATGCCAAGCACTCCATTGGCTATGATCGGCTTCCTGGCTATTTTGTTCTATTTGGGATTGCTGACCACAATAATATCTCTAGACCCTGGTGCGAGGTAGAAGAATGGGCAAATCTGCTTAATCTGCCCTATGCACCCGTACTGTTCCAGGGTATCTGGAATATGAATACGGTCAAGGATCTTTATCCGTTTCCCAGCCGTTTCTCTTCTTCTGTTGCAGAAGGATATGTTATTCGTTCTGCCGCTGCATTTCCGATGGTTGAGTTTGAAAGCCACGTTGCAAAGTTTGTGCGAGCTAACCATGTTCAGACCGATTCTCATTGGATGCATCAGGCAATCCAGCCTAATCGTCTTGCTCGATAATCTTTTCTAAAAAAAGTTGACTCCTTCCTTTAGTCTGCTATAACAAACCTATGCCGAACAACAACAGCGCCTTCGTTCCCGGTCGTCACGTTACTAACCTTGATCGCACCATGCGTGGGATCATTCTCAAGGTGGAGGATCGTCCGCAAGGAATCCGTGTTCTCCAATTGAGCACCAATAGCCCCGTTTGGTACGATGTTTCCGAGCTTCGTGCTAACCGTGGTCGTCCTGCACACGTTCATCCTAGCGGTCTTTGTGCTGCCGATGTGGTCAATCTGATCAACAACAGCAAGGAGTTTTGCCAAGCGGCAATCAGCGAGCTTTACGGGCGTCAGAACCCGATGGAGCAGGCTCGTGCCACTACGATTGATCGCAACGAGGTTGGTTTCCGTGCGGACCATGCTCGGCGTGGTTGCATCCTGGCTGCACTCGCTCCCGATGCTTGGGGTGAGGCTGAATACGCCACCGCTCGCTCTATCCTCGTCCGATACAGCGGTACCCAGCTTCTGGACCTGGCTGCGTCTCGCCCGATTCCTTCACTCGACAGTTGACTAACTAATTAGTTTAAATTAGATCCTCCTTGTGGTAATTTAACCCAAGGAGGATTTTTTTATGCCTAATTGGTGCTGGAATTCTGGTTGTATTCGCTTGCCTAAAGATGCATTACCCGATGCTAAGGAAGCGTTTAAGAAGTTAACTAAAAATAATGGAAATGGTTGGTTTGGATGCGTATTTCCAACGCCACCAGAAATGAATCTTGGATTGGGGTCAGCGGAGGGAAATCAGGAATATATTAATCTTGATTGGCTACGAGCAAACTCTAAATTTACTGGAGATTTCGGCACAGTCAAAGTGCATAAATACAAAGGAATGCCAGATCGTCGTGAATTAATTCCAACTAAGGAATATAAGGATTATCTTAATGAGACTTTTAGTGCAGACAACTGGTACCAATGGAATCTTGCTAATTGGGGTACGAAATGGGATGTAAATCCAGAAATCTGGGGTCAGGATGAAGAAAGTATTAATTTTTCATTCGAGTCGGCATGGGGTCCAGCAGAACAATTTTTTGAAGAGCTTTCTGACCAATATGGACTTGAATATCAATTAAGCTATCATGAATCTGGAGCCCGCTTTGCTGGTAAGAAGTCATATTGGGACGGGAAACATAGTGAAGAACATGCTGAAGATGATGAATATCCGCTCTATGTAATTAAAGAATTCGATGAGCCAATTGAGTATGTGCTCTATGAACTGGAAAACCATTCATCATTTGATGAGTTTATTGAGGCGGAGTCCCAGTATAGAGACAACCCGGAGCTGCTTGAATTAATTAAACAATACTACGAAGATAACTCAGCTCCGCCGGAGAAACCAATTAAATTGAAGGCAGTCAAGGCATCACCAGCTAAAAAGACTGCAAAGAAAGCAACAAAGAAGACTGCATCTAAGAAAAAGGCACCAGGTAAGAAGAAATCGCCAGCTAAAAAGAAGGTAGCTAAAAAGACAACAAAAAAGAAGTGAGTATGAGGAGGTGGTAGAAATACCACCTCTTTTTCTTTTGTCCTATTTAATTCCTTTTAACTCAACAGATAATATTTATCGACATGCGTAAGAAGAAAGATACAATATTGTTTGCTGGAGCAAATATTGATTTAATCGTTGAAAAAGTTCTCCATAAATTACTTGAATTTTCAAGTATCGGTTTTGTTGATAGCGAAATTGCAGAAAAGGCAGTAAGAGATTCTTATCCAGAATTAAAGAATGCTACTTTAAAACAAACTGTTGCCGTACCTGGGTATAGTCCTTTCTTTGTATTTGAATTAAATAAATCACCTGAAGAAGCTACGCTTAAAGAAACAGGTCACGAGCAACGAGAACAAAAAGAAGCTTTTGATGCAATAAAAGATTTTCTTCTCTCTAAAGAAGATCCGGTATCGCTTAAAATAGGTCATATCACATATAATGACATCTGGGATATCGTATGGGTTCCTGAAAAAATCAAGAAAGATAAGATTATTCATCCAATAGCAGATTTCGTATTGAAAAATAAAAACGGGGAAAAAGTAGTTTGGCTTTCACACAAAGGTGGAACTCGTCCAGAAGATTTTAGACAATACACTGGTGTTGGTGTTGATTCTCGACAAAATATAAATTCACATCCTGAATACCAAGCATTCAAGAGAATTTATTTAAGATGGCTGAATGAAAACGGCGTATGGAAACGTAATGTTAAAGTTTTGCCACGCAAAACTGTTGTTGCTAAAGTTATTAATAGCATTGACTTACGCAAAATGGCTATGTTTGGTCAATATACTCTTGGAAATCAAAAGGGATTAGAGGCAATTGACTTCCTAATCCAAGGCAAACCATATTTTATAAATAATGAGACCAATATATGGGAATTAAAAGCAGAAAAAGTTGTTTCGGCTAGTGCAAATGTAGAAAAAATGCCAATGCCTTATGTCCCAGTTTTTACTGTTAGATATGCAACAGATCGCAATGATCAAGGATTCCCATTTTCTCGTGTCTCAATATATCCATATCAAGGTGCTCATGGTGAAAAAGATCCAAGAAGAGCTGCTGAAATAATAATGAAATATATTTGAAAAAATAAGTTGACAAGAGCTAGCCGTCTGCTATTATCTAGACATGGAAAACGGAAACGCTCTCCGCCCTCACCACCTCAATGCAATCTCTCGTGGTTTCTTCTGGGAGTGTGCGTGTGGAGAAATTTACCAGACCCGTGAAAATGCTTGCATTTGCCGCAAGTGCCGGGTTTATCTTGTTGACTTTCACAATAGGTCGGCTCCGGTTGACCTTCGCACACTAGCAGCACAAAACGGTTGACTCTTTCAACCGGGATGCTACTATAAAAACACAAAGAGAGGCAAGGCAATGACCTACAAGATCGTTCGTATTTATCGTGATCCTGGCTTCAAGTCCCGTGTTGTTCGCCGGGGTCTTACTCTGGAAGAGGCTCAGGCACATTGCAAGGATCCTGAGACTTCTTCTCGTACTGCTACCCTCGCCACGGCTCGTCGGCGTACCCGCCTCAAGGGTCCGTGGTTTGACGGCTACACCGAAGAGTGATAAGGTTCTAGCAACGGAGGTTTCCTATGATGAGTCAGATTTCCGAAGTTATTTCCTCTTATGAGGATGATGGTGTCCCGCTGCATATTGCTTCGCCGGTAGCAGCGGTTTATACCGAGGATGCTCCGCTTGCTTCTTTGCTGGATAGCGGGTTAACCTATGATATTATCAGCACCGATGCAAATGGGATTTTGCGTGTGATTCATCTCAATCGCAAATATGATTTTGATCTGGATACTGGCTCCCTTTTGGGGTTCGTTCAATGAATAATCCTACTTGGGAACAGGTATTTAATGTCTTGGCGGACCTTCCCCGTCAATTCCGTGAACAGGAACGTGCTCAATGGGGAAAATGTAGCCAGGAACCTGATTCTAACTGGCTGGATAATATTTCTTGTCAGTCTGCGATGGATCGGGAATGGGCTGAGTCAATGATGAAAAAGATGGGCTGGGAACAAAAGGGTTGACTCTTCCTCCCTCCATGCTATGATAAACACATGACCGAAGAAGATTTCGGTTGACTTCTCTTTCCCTTCTGCTAATGTTAGTATCTAACAACGGAGGTAATCATGGGTATTCGTAGCGATGTTGGGGTTGCTCTCAAGAAGCACCTTGTTGACGCATTGACCGAGGAACAAAAGACTGCTTGGTTTGGTGATTGCAAGAGGAAGTATACCCACGCAGAGGGTACTTTGTATAACTGGGAGCATGTCAAGTGGTACGTTGAACACTATGACGAGATCAAGGATCTGTATACCTGGCTGCGTTCGCAGCCCCGCGAAGATTACTTGGTCGTGGCAGTCTGCCACGATTATCCAGAAGCCGACGATAATAATATCGGTGGTTGGAATGAAAATCCCTGGAATCTTTATCGTGTTGTTTCTGTTTCTTTGAATATTGAAGTCGATCTCGATCTCGAAAGCGATTGACTCTGATCTTTCCTGTGCTATTCTAATCACACACAAGAGGAGATAACGATGAAGAACAGCAGCGCAATCCGTTCGGCAGATTATTTCAACAACAAGCTCTCGGTCACTTTTCAGACCGGCTCCACCTATGTCTATCATGGGGTTCCTGAGAAGCTCGCAACCGAGTTTCTCCAGGCTGAGAGTCTTGGATCGTTCTTCCATCGCAATATCCGTACTGCTTTCCCTTATCATGCCCGTAAGGTTAGCGAGTGAGTGGAACCCTACCCTAGTAAGATATGAGAGGGGGAGGTGCTTCCTCCCCCTCTTTTTTATCCTATTATTAATCATATGTGAGTCAATCTCTTATAATAGGGTTATGGATGACTCTAGGGAATTAGTTAAATTAAAACAGGAACTCCTGAATCAGATTCATCAGGCAGAACTAGAAATATGTTATATTGACTTAGAGAGGCTAATAAACAGGATTGAAGCTCATGTCATCTTAGTTAATTTAGAAGAGCGCATGGATCGAAGAATCTGGAACCGGTTAATAAAGAAAATTAACGAAGGGATTGAGGAGATAGAAAATCTGAAAGAAAGTTTGAAATAGGTTTACTTCTGGGGGGAGCGGTGCTATTGTAAGAGCATAAGGAATCCGAAACGGATACAGAAAAGGAAAAAGGTACAAATATGCGTATTGTTGACAGTAATCTTCTCGCTGGTGTTCAGTATGATCGTGGAACCAAGACTCTCACCGTTGCCCTCAAGAGCGGTGGCACCGATCTCCGAGTCTATCGCTATACGGGTGTGAGCAAGCACACCTTTACGGCTTTCAATGCCGCCGAGTCGCCTGCAAGCTACTTTGCGTCAAAGATCGTTCCGCGTCACCGTGCCAAGCGCATCGTCTGAACCGGCAAGTAAGATAGCATAGGGAGAGAGGGAAGGTTTAATCGCCTTCCCTTTTTTCTTTTGTTCCATATTTAATCCTGTATGAGTCAACTATTAAAAACCTTTATAAAAGAAACTGTTAAAGAAATAATACAGGAAGTTACTGCTCGTACTGGTCCAAGAACAGGTGGGTTTGAGTTTGATCCGGCGTTAAAGAACAGAATTTATTTAAAAGCTGTTGAAGCAAACAAGCATCTGCAATTGAAAAAAAAAGCGCGAAAAAAGAAAGTAGTTAAAATAACTCATGACCAGATGTCAAGGTTTAAAGTTAAAGATCCCATTACAGGAATGGATATCTACATATTCTTTCAATTTTTCCTAGATACAAATGAAAAAGCACCAACAGGCTGGTACGATCCAAATACAAATATAATAGGATTAAATGTAGATTACTTGGCTTACGACATATGGTTTAAGTCAATAATTCCTCATGAGCTTACTCATTTTTTTAACTTAAAATATTTCCGTGTAGATCCTACTGTAGATGAAAAAGACTTTGAAAAATATGCAAGTCAACCACATGAAATATCAGCCTTCCTCGGCGGAACACTTGTTCCAGCAATGGAAATGGAAGCAAAAAAAGTTGCAAAATCAATCAAATCTGGATCCTTAGTTGACCAAAAATTAGGCGAAAATCTGGTTGCTAGACCATATCGCCTCTATGAAAGATTGCGAAATGAAAAGGTTTTCTCTAGGCTTATTAATCTCTACAGGGAAGATCCCAAATTGTTAAGAAGTTTAAACAAAGCTGCTTATGATATTACACAGGAAATTATTGTACCAGCTCTTCAGGACTTACATCTACCAATTATTACTTCAGGAATGAAGAAAATAGCCAAAGAAATCGCTAACGAAATCAAAACTGGCGTTATGGACGTAAAGAAATCTGATGAAGCTTTTGCAAACAAATTAATTAAACATCCTTGGCTTTTATATAAAAGTTGGCTTGACAAACAAGAAAATAAAGATGACTTTAAATTGGTACTTGACTTTTACGCAAAGATACCAAGCTCCCCGTTTGCAACAAAAGTTAACTTAACTGCACAGAAAATAGTAGAAAAAATTATCGCACCAGCTCTATATCTGAGCAAAATCTGAAAAGAACTTGACAATTTCCTTTCTCGTAATATCATTGCTCCATGAAAAAGACTTCTCCTTGGCAGAATAGTTTTCAGCGTCTTGTGCTAGAGGCAAAGGAAAAGGCTCGCCGTGAACTTCAGCAAATAATCGATGGCGAGTCTCCAAATAAGCTTGACAAGTGATTCTGATCCGCTATACTATAAGCACAACAAAAGAGGAAATCATGACGAGCCTGATGCAGAAGCTTCTTGACCTTAACTTTCTCCCCGTTGCTGGCGTGCAGGAAACCGATGGTTCTGGAAATCCTGCCATGATTCCGCATGGCGCTCCCCACCGCTGGGACGAAAATAACGGTGTTCTGGCAATCTATGATGATCGTGGGGTGCCGTGGGTCATTGCGGCTGAGAAGATCCCTGCCGCCACCCGCCGACAGATCGTGACCGACTGGAGGCTTCAGTCCGGTGCATATGTGCCGTTTTCTAATGATGGTGGCGCTTTTGTCACCGGAGCGGTTCTTTCTCCTAACGCTGCTTCGTGAAACTGGTTGACAATCTAACTGGAGGTGCTAAAGTAAACATATGAACGTGATCAATATTTCCTTCCTCTCCGCTGGTCTGTTTACCCTCGTTCTCAACTTCCTCCCCCTTAGCTGAAAGCTAAACTAAAATGTCCCTTTCTTCTAAGAAGATTCTAGAGCTTCACTCTAACCCCTCTCGGGGTCCGCCGAGCATTCACCACAATTAAATAATAAACCCCAGTCCACAAATGTAAGTCGGCTGGGGTTTTTCTTTTGTACTACAAATAAATCCTATTGACCGGATACAGCAGAAACCACTTGACTTCTCTTCTGGAAGAGCTAAGATAACCATATGTACAACGACATTCGAGTTGGAAGCCGCTACACCTTTGATCTTACTGTTCCTGGTGCTAAGGGTCAGGAATACAGGGAGCTTGTTTCTGGCTGGGTTCTGGAAAAGGTCCAGATTAAGGAAACCAAGTTTCTTGTGCTTGATCAGCAGCGTGTTATCAATATGGATTATGTCACACGGGCTCTTGGAGAGTTTGTGACCGGTTGATTCATATTTAAAATAAAAAGGATTAATCATGGCTACAATTAACGTAGATGATCTGGTTGGTATGAGCGAGCGTAGTGCTGTTCGCAAGATCGAAAATTCCCATCATATTGCTCGTGTTATTTCCCGTGATGGGGTTGAACGTGCTGCCTTCACTCAGGAATATTCGGAGGAACGAATTAATTTGGTTTGTGTTGATGGCAATGTCACCGAAGCTTGGGTAGGTTAATCCCTATTGAGAAACCGGTTGACAACCTCTCCATTGATGCTATCATAGGTGTATGAACAACGACGATGCTTTTGAGCGTGGCGTGGTGGTTGGTTGCTTTCTTACTTTTGGAGGTTTTGGTCTTGTTGAACTAGCCGTGAGGGTTCTTCTCGGCGGCTAAAGAAAAAGATTGACTTTCCCCCCTCCTCTGCTATTCTAACTGAAGAAAGGGAAACAACAATGACGGACGCCGATTGCAGCAAGTGTTCGGGTGAGAATCGGGTGATCGTGCCGGACGATAACGGTCATTGGCATTGGGAAGAGTGCCCTGCTTGCAACGGTTTCGAGGATGCGGTGCTTGCAGAGGGCGGCTGCTTCGATGGTTGGGGTGATGCTCCTCCGTTCGGGGTTGGGGAGCTTCCCCCCTTTGCTTTCTGCAATAGCTACTGAAAAGTGTTGACTTAGCTTACTTTCTTTGCTATCTTAAGATCAGGAGGCAACGATGAATAAGTGGATTGGTTGGGTTGAGGACAATCAGGGTTATATGGTTCGTTTCATTGGACCGACGAGCCGTGCATGGGCTAATCGTAAGGCTAAGGCTGCTTGTGAGGCTATCACTACTCCGGCAAGCTGGACTGCCAGCGAGGTAGACTATGCCATGCGTAATCGGCTTGCGGGGCACACGATCACGGATCGTTGGTTTCGTCGGTTGAATGGTGAGGATCGTAATCTACTGATCAACGTTATGGAGGGCTGGAAGTGAATATGACAAACGAGGAGCGTATCCATTTAATTAAGAATCCTTGAATCAATGCCAAAAATTCTGGCGGCAAACAAAAGGTTGACTTCCTTTCCACTTGTGGTATAGTAAGAATATGAAGAAGGCAAATCGTCTACGGGCAATTGAAACCGTTGAGGTGGAACTACGATCCGCCTTCAACAATCGTCCCCAAGCGGTGGATCGTGATGAATACGCACCTGAAGACTTTGCAGCGGCGCGCTTCCTGGCAGAACGCCGTTGCCGACAGCTAGTCAATATTCTTCGTGTGCTTCGTTCTTCGTGCTCTTCGTGAAAATTGACATTCCTCTAACCGTAAGCTAGGATAAGAAAATGGAAAAGCGAGACAGCTACAAGAAGGCAATCGCCGGTCCCGGTGGAATCAACTGCTCCTGCTGCCGGTGCGGCACCAAGGGCTACGCAAAGCGCCTGAACGCACGAGGAAAGCGCCGTCTGGCAAAGATGACACTGCGCCTGGACTGGTGAGAGAATCAATCCTAGAGGCTTCTAGAGCCCCCGCAAGGGGGCTTTTCTTTTGCCCCAAAATTTAAATGCACCTGACTTAACTATATTTATTATTCCCGTTGACATCCGGCTTTGGATGTGTTAAATTAATAAAATGAAGCATATTACTGGTCCAAATCCTGGTTTTATCGTTATCACCGATTGCGATGGTGATATTACGACAACTGTTGGCGCTAATTCCACTGTTGACCAAGTTTATTCTCTTATTCGCTATTATGATCGGGAGAATCCTGACGATGCACCGCATTCCCCCTGGAAATGGGGACCGGGAGGTTTCTCCCGAGTTTTGGATTGATGCTGAATTAGGTTGACAAAAGGAAGGCGGGAGGTTATATTAAAATCATGAAGCGCACCAAGACGAACGCTGACTTCTGCGCCCCCCGTTTCAACATGGACTTTGGCGACATTGAGGATCGTCAGATCCATCAGCGGCTGCGGGACGAATACTTCGACAAGAAGCGAAGCAAGCCCCGTACCAAGAAGAATAATCCGAAAAAGGATTGACTTCCCTAAACCCGCTGGTATACTAAGAAAACAAGGGAAGGAAAGAGAAAAATGGCTATTAAGAAGCTGTACCCCGCAACGAAGGTGGCGGCTAAAAAGAAGAGGAAGATCGCGCAGACCGAGATCCCCACCATCGGGAAGTACATCGACAGTCGCCTCTACAGCATGAAGTGCTACGGGCTCTTTGACGAAATTGAATCCCCGACCGAATCCCATATTTCAGATATTGTCAAGGATTATTTTGACAAGTATCGTTATATCCGGGTCTGAACGGAAGAGGGAGAGAGTTTTTCCCTTTTTTTCTTGACTCTTCCAAGCAATCTGGTAATCTCTAGCTCTAAGGAGAAAGAAACAATGTTCAAGCCGTTCAGCATGGTTCACGAGGGCAAGGGTCAGTTTGCTAAGTTCTCCCCGACGAATGATCCCGATACGGTGTTCATTCAGTTCAAGGGTAGCTGCGGCTCCATCATGGAAAACTACATCACCCGCGAGATCATGACCGCTGCCCTTGCAGACCTCTTTGCCAAGGGCTATAAGGAGGTTTCCACCTGATCCCCTCCGCACCCCCTTGACCCCGAACAAAGCCCCGCAAGGGGCTTTTAATTTATTCCCACGATTAATAGTTACTGAGTCAATTGTCATTAAACAATCGGCGGGAAACAAAAATAAAAGATTGACAATCGGTAGCCGTCTGCTACATTAGACAGACATATGAAAACTTTTCGTATCGCTGTTTACAATATTTCGAGTTTCGATGTGAATGCCGAAAACAGGGAGAAGGCAAAGGAGATTGCTAATCGCCTTCTTTTGAGTGGCAACACAGATACCATGACAACCATTGAAGAATATTCAAACGGTTGGGAAGTGGATAGCATCGGAGATCTTTCCGAAAGCAGTTGACAACCATCACACGAATGCTATAGTAAATCTATGACCTGGAACCTCTACCTCGACGATCTCCGTACTCCCCCCGCTGATCGGGATTGGCTCGTCTGCCGTTCCTCCAAGGAGGCTATCAACCGCATTCGGGAGCTTGGAACCCCTCAGTTTATATCCTTCGACCATGATCTCGGAGGGGAGGATAGCGCAATGGTTTTCCTCAAGCATTGGGTCAGTATTCCCACCCATGCCGATCCTACCCGCCCCGGCTGGCATTCCTTCGGCAAGGTGATGATCCCCGACTATCAGATCCACTCCGCTAACCCGGTTGGAGCACAGAATATCCGTTCCTTCATGGAGTCGTGGCGGCGATCCATCGAAGACGACGGAGAGTGACGGCGGCAAAAAGAATGCCAACAGCAGCCCCCGAAAGGGGGCTTTTCTTTTGCCAGAAAACTTAAATGCATTTGACTATTTATTTTCATGAAAATAAAGCTAACAGAGTTAAGACAGATTATTGCAGAAGAGGTAAATAAACTTTTGGAATCTGAAGGGGAGTCTGAAGGCGGGGAACATAAAATTTTTGTTACTGATGTAAAGTTTAGTCAGCGTAGTCCCCGTGATCCATTTAAACCAAGTCTAATATATTTAAATTATAATAATAAGAATTACCAGGTATACGCTACCGGTACAGAAAACCTGTTGTTTCACTTCGAAAATAAAGAAGCTAGAAAAACGAAAACAGCAACGAAACTTCGTTGGACTCTTGATAAACTAAAACCAAAAGACTGGGTTCGAGGTAAAAAAGTTGAACTCACGGTAAAAAATAGTTTTGGTTTAAGTGTTGACGATTTCAAGGATCTTAAAAAAATACTAAAAGATTTGGCAGAAGAAACTTGACACCTCCTTTTTCTCCGCTATAATAAGGGCATGAAGACCACGGTAAAGATCAAGCGGCGCAAGCGGACCTTCACCTTCAACTTCGATAGCTTCGCAGAAGCAGAGTCCTATGCTACCTCAATCTGGGGTATGCTCCGGATCGATTACTTCCCAGCACTCAACCGAATCGTTGTCCTCGCCCGATAATCGGGTTGACAATCCCTTAGCTTCCCTTATAATAAACCCATGAGCAACAAGCGAAACAACAGCAAGCGGCTTCCCTCTCAGGTGGAAATCTTTCAGTCCACCCGTAGCACCATCGCTCTCAACGCTATCCTCCGCTCCGGTGCAGGTAAGCATCAGGACAAGCGACGTGCTCCCGAGCGAAAGAATGACTGGCGAAAGGATAGCTGGTAAGCATCCAAACCCACAAGCACACTACCATAATGAAAGAGCCCCTGGCAGGGGCTCTTTTTTTTCGTTCTCTTCAATTATTATCCCTTGACTCAACCATCCTTAATATTCATGTCCGCCAGGTTCAGGTCTTGAACCTATTAATTAAATAGCATTAAGTTTTCCCTTCGTTTTCTCCTCGAGCGACCCCAGATGACTCTCCCCGGCGGAGACGAATTAATTAACCGCCGGGAACAAACAAAAAGCTTGACTCTCTCCAACAAGGGAGCTAGGATAGGGACATGAACAAGGACGATGCATCACTCCGCTTCGCTGTCAACTTCGTGATTGTGGGATGGCTTTTCCTCGTGATCGGCTGCCTTCTCGCAGTCTCCTACTCATACCCGATCATCTTCCCCATTTTCACCCTTAGCTGCTATGCGCTTCTGCGCCCCACCCCTCGGATGAAGCCCTGAAAATCGGTTGACTCTGCCAAAAGCCTTCCCTCAAAAGGGGAAGGCTTTTTTCGTTGGGAATCCCTATGCGTTGACGGAGAAGGAAAGGACAAGGAAATCAGCACATTAGGTGCTCGGAGGAGCTACCACCCCCACCCCCCTGTGCGTACACACATACATACGCACACATGAGGGAAAAATCGGCGGGAAAAAAGAGCTTGACCCACCACCCAAGAACACATAATACATAATACCGGAATACCAGAAAAAAATACCCTCACATTCTCTGAATACATATCTCTCCAATAATCTCCCTTAACTTAATCCCAAGTAACTTACAAAACACAACCAATTATTTTCCCTTGAAGGAGACTCAATTAGTCCCGTAAACACTAACTCTACCAGAAGCCACAATAATAGGACAGATTTTATGCTTATAAAAAGCATAGAATGCTTGAATCCCGCTAAAAATAAGCCTGAAAAGCATACCTCCTAACCTATCCCACCACTATCCCCCCTCACTACCAGGGTAGCAGGAGAGAAACAAAAAGAGCAACGATTCCAGCTACTTAGAAAAAAATATCACCTCCCCATAAAAAAAGATTGACACGGGGAGAGAAAAGGGATATAACAGGAATATGCAAAGCGTTCGCGAAATCGTCCTCTTCTCCACCGTTCTCGGAACCCTCATGATCCTGGCTGCCGGGTTCTGGGGATTCCTTCTCCCCACGCTCGTTCCCGCTCTGGCACCCCTTCTTGCTTTTGGTTTCGTTCTCGGAACCGTAATCTACGGGATCGTCAACGGCTGAAAAGCACAACGGAAAGAAACGGAAAGGAACCCGTGATAACCTCACGGGTTTTTTCTTTGCAGAAAGATTAATCAACACTAAGTCAATAGAGATTCTTAAGAAAAAAGAATCCAAAAAAAGACTTGACTCTTCCCTCACCATCCCTTATTCTAACCCTAGGACCGGAGAAACCGGGACGAGAGGGAAAGCACAACGGGAATAAGGTTGACTTTTCCCTTCTGCACCCTATAATCCCGCCCCCTTTATGGTGACACCGGGAAACGACCGAGCCCCGACGCACGACTACACCGGCAAGCCGAAACCCTAGCAGGAAACCCCATGCCTGCAACCCCTTGAATTAACTAGGAAAAAAGAAAAAGAAAAAAGAACAAAAAAAAGTTGACTCTGCCGCACCGTTTGCTATTCTTAGATTGTTCCAAGGCACTCCAAACGAAAGAGGTTCACGATGACTGCTTCGCTCACTCCCGGTCGCCACGTTACCATCCTCACCGCCACGGACGCCCGTGGTATCGTTCTCCGTGTGGACGGTGAGCGTGCCCGTGTCATGGACGCTACCTCGGAGATCCCGTCGTGGTTCCCGTGCGCGGACCTTCAGGGTCGCCGGGGTCGCCCCGCAATCGTCCACACCTCGGGGCTTTGCCGCTACGATTTGACGTGGCTTGTCAACACCGATCCGGCGTTCTGCCAGGAAGCGATCCGCTTCCTCTTCGGGCGGCAGACCGACGATGAACAGGGTTCCGCCTGCACCCGCCATGACAATGACCTCGGCTTCCGTGCCGATCACGCTCGCAAGGGTACGCTTCTCGCTGCGCTCGCTCCCGATGCCTGGACCCGTGAGGAGAACGAGATCGCACGCCAGATCCTGCACCGCTACACCGGGACGCAGCTTTTCGACCTTGCGGCGGAATGGCTGGAAAACCCCGGCGAGTGATACCAGGGGGAAACCCCCGCACAACGGAACCCCGGTGCCGAAAGGTGCCGGGGTTTTCCTATTGTCAAGCGTTTTTTTAATCATAGTTGACTCACCCGCAAAAAAAATAGGCGGCAAAAAAGGTTGACTTATTAAAAAGACTTGACTCAACTAGAATTAACTTGACACCCGCCAGGAAAAAAAAGAAGAAAAAAAGGTTGACTCCCCTTCCCCTTCTGCTATACTAACAGGGACCGAAGGGCTCGGGACGAAGATAGGGAAGAACACGCCAGGAATAAGGTTGACATTCCCTCCCCGTTCCTGTACCATTCGCACCTTTTTCTAAAAAAAAAGAGAAACGACTAAAAAAAAAGTTGACACCCCTTCCCCTTGTGCTATTCTTAGATTGTTCCAAGGCGCTAACGAGAAACGAGGATCGCGTGTTTGCCAACCTTCCCACCCGCCGTTTCGGAGTCGAGATCGAATTCGTCGGTTGCGACCCGGTTCAGGCGTGCCGTGCAATCATCGCGGCGGGCGTTGCCTGCAACGCTGAGAGCTACAATCACGATGTTCGTGCATCGTGGAAGATCGTTCCGGACGGGTCCGTTTCGGTTTCCCCCGGCATGGCTTACGATGCGTGCGGCGAGCTCGTTTCCCCCCCGCTTTCCGGCGTCGAAGGGCTCGAAGAGGTTCGCCGCGTTCTCGCTGCCCTTGTCTCGGTTGGCGGCACCGTGAACCGTACTTGCGGGCTTCACGTTCACCTCGACGGTGCGGACCTTTCCCCCGCCATGATCGCCACGGTCCTCCGCCGCTACGCTACTTTCCAGGCGGGGATCGACGCCTTCATGCCTGCTAGCCGTCGCGGGTCGCGGTGGGCGGATCGTATCACCCCGGATCTTATCGCCGGAGTCGAGCGGTGCGCGGATCGTGCCGCCCTTCGCAACGTCGCGGGACGCTTTGACCGCTACCGGGCGATCAACGTTGCCGCCTTCGCCCGCCATGGGACGATTGAATTCCGGCAGCACTCCGGTTCCGTGAACGGCGGGAAGGTCGCTCGGTGGGTTGCCTTCGCCCTCTTCTTCGTTGCCGCCTCCATCGCCGGGACCGTTGCCGCCCCTACGGTTGCCACGGTTGCCCCGGTTCCCACGGTTGCGGGTCGCGGTCGTCGCCCCAACTTCGCCGCCCGTCGTGCCGTCGTTGACCAGCTTTCGCAGGGTGCCACCCTTGCCGGGGTTGCCGCCCGTTCCGGCTACACTCCCGGCACGTTGCAGGTTTCCATCCTTGGGGCGCTTCGTGGCATGGGGCGGCTTACCACTCGCGGAGGGCTGTATCACTTCACCGTGACTAACCCTGCCGCCCTCGCCGCTTGGCTTGGCAACGCGGCTGCCCCGGTTGCGACGGTTGCCGCCGCCCCGGTGTCGAGCACCCCTGATACCCTCTGGCGTGGCATCCCTACGGAGCTTTCCGGGTACTACTCCGAAAGGGCGATGGATCTGGACCCCCGCCCGTGAGGGAAACCCCCGAAAGGGGGTTACTTTTCGCAAAAGCCCCCGTCAACAGGGGGTGTGAGGGGGCTCACAGGGGGGAGGGTGTGAAAAAACTCACAAGCCCCCCCTCTTTGACCGGGGGGAGGGGGAGGGGCAGCTACCGGACAAGATGATCGGGGGTATCAAGCACGATGCGGGGCTTGATCCACGCACTAAAATTTTTTTTTGGAATTTTTTGAAAAAGGTTCTCTTTTTGCCACCTTTTTGCATTTTTTTGGAATTTTTTGTATTTTTAAAGAACTATTAGAAAATTTTTTCCGAATTTTTTGGGAATTTAGGGCGGGATAAAACAAGCTCCAAAAATTTTTTCCGGGAATTTAAGAAATTAAAAAACATCCCCCTCTCAGTAAAATAATTTTTTTTGGAAATTTTTATGTTTTAAAATGGATATTTAGTAAAGAACATGAAAGTTATAGATAAAAAATTAGAATTACAAAAACTTTTACTAGAAGAAATTATCTCAGGTAAAATAGATCTATTATTAGAAGCAGATCCGGCAACGGGTACAAAGCCAGAAGATGTAAAAAAAGCCGGGGAAACAGCCGTAGAGCCACAAGAAATTGCACCGCAAATTAATGATTTAGTTTCAAAAATAAAAACCGCTGATGCAAATTTGAAAAAATCACAAAACGACTTTGTAAATGCGGCAAATAATGCTTTAAATAGAGCGAAAGCATCTGATGGATTAGAAGATCCTAAAATAGTAGGAAATAATATAGCAAGCATAGCAAATAAATTAGTAACGACTTTAACACAAAATAAAGTAAATCAATATAAGAACTTAGCAAATCGTGACAGTGGAATGTTTGCAATAATAAATTTATTAAATGCAGAATATGAAAGATTAACAGGTAAAAAATTACCAGCATTCAATGTAAATAAAATATTACCTGGTTTAATGGCAGCAAGAGCTGCTGGCATAAGTGTTCCATCCACACCATCTGCGCCAACAACGCCAGCAAGAGACTCTACAGGAGTGACTGCGGCGGCCTCAACAACAGGAACAGGTGGAACAATTCGCGCGGAACACAAAGAACTAATAAAAGAGATAGCAAGAAGAATTTTAAAAGAAGAAATATCTCTGGTACGTAAACAATTGGATCCAAAATCATATTCCAGTTAATTTAATTTAGAATTTTTTAGAAAATTTTTATAGATTCTAGAGAAAAAAATGATGAATTGATTGAAACCATACTATGGGAAGCAATTAACTATGCAAGAGAGACTTTAACAGAACTTGGACAAGGTTCTAGCAGAATTGCATTCCTAATGCCAGACGGCAAACAAGTATTAAAAATTGCAAAAAACGAAGCAGGAATTGCTCAAAATAAACAAGAATTAGAAATATTTTTAAATCCATCCATAGCTAAAATTTATACAGACATATATGAATGGGATAAGGGAAAAAATTGGTTAATTACAGAGTATGTACAACCATTTAATTCTAGAGATGATTTTCAAAATGAAATAGGAATCAGATATAGTTTTTTTGAAGTTTTATTATCAGATATAAGAAAATGGCTTGCTAGAGATTTGCAAGATCTACGAGATTTATATGAAATGCTAGAACTATCAAAAACTCAACCTTCAAAATACGATGAAGAAGAAATTAAGAATAAGATAGAAGGCATTGATAAAATCAGTAAGAATGAAAAAGCATATAATTTTGTTACAAGACTTATAAATCTAATGCAAAGAGGATTGATAGAAAAAGATTTTGTTTATAAACATTTTGGTAAATCAAATGTTGATGGTAAAATAAAATTATATGATTATGGATATTCGATAGATGTTGACAAAAAACATTACAAGTGATAAAGCTTATGAGAATACTAAAAGAATTCATAAAATTGCAAATAAAAACAATTTTAGAAGAACAAGAAAAAGAGAAAATTGAGGCGGGGGAAGAGGTTCAATCAC
>Ga0172373_10003564_pt1 | contig 22693 bp, 17 predicted proteins | sample Lak10m_2_FD_114546 | JGI IMG/M metagenome (GOLD analysis project Ga0172373, IMG submission 114546) | Freshwater microbial communities from Kabuno Bay, South-Kivu, Congo - kab_092012_10m | ecosystem: Environmental > Aquatic > Freshwater > Lake | place: Democratic Republic of the Congo...
ACCCGTCGCAAAGCTTGTGTTTGCAGCCATTGATATGGAGCTTTCGGAAAAGGGAATATTCACTGCTGATCAGGTTTCTGCGATACGAAAAAAACTTGAGAAGGCTATTGAACAATCACGCCAACAAGATCATGCGAACCTCATGCAGCACGACAACGCGGTAGGCAATGGTGAAGCAATCTCGAAGGAGATGCCGGTTGGGCTTTCACAACGTGCATTTCCTTTGCTCGATATGTTGAAAGCGGCGGAGAAAAAAGGCGTACCGATTGTCTGGGGTGTGTAGCGAAGTAAAAGCAAAGCCCAGGTTTAAAAACCCAGTGCCGACGATAACCGGCTTCGTGCAACAGTCTCAGAGACGTCAGCACGTTTGGCATAGTCGCGAAGCTGATCCTCATTGATTGCACCAAGGTTAAAATACTGGGATTGTGGATGCCAGAAGTAGAAACCACTCACAGCCGAGGCGGGCAGCATGGCAAGGTTTTCGGTGAGCGACAGACCGATCTCGTCTGCGTTGAGCACTTCAAAAAGCGCTGTTTTTACCGAGTGATCAGGGCAGGACGGGTAGCCTGGTGCTGGTCGAATACCCTGATATTTTTCAGCAATGAGTGCGGCATTAGAGAGCGACTCATTGGGCGCATACCCCCAGAACTCTTGTCGAATCCGTTGATGAAGTCGTTCTGCAAAGGATTCGGCTAGGCGATCTGCTAGCGCCTTGACCAAGATCGCGTTGTAATCGTCACCCTTGTCTTCGTAGTCCTTTGCAAGCCGATCGGCTCCATCGATACAGACCGCGAAACACCCTAGGTAATCGGCAATGCCAGCATCCTGGGCGGCGACATAGTCGGCAAGGCTCTTATTGAACTCACCGGTGGGTTTCTGTGTCTGCTGTCTGAGCCCAAACCAGGTCAAAAGTGGTTGCTTAAGGGCCTCATCCGCATAAAGGGTGATGTCTTCTGGCGCAGTTCGACGAGCAGGCAGCAGGGCAAACACTCCATTGGCAGAGAGTCGGCGTTGGGAGACAAGCTTTCCAAGCATTGCCTTGCCATCGGCATAGACCTGCCGTGCCTGCTCCCCTACAACGGCGTCATCTAAGATAGCGGGATAGGGTCCAGCCAGATCCCAGGTCTGGAAAAATGGCGTCCAGTCAATCGTGTCGACGAGTTCATTGAGGTCGTAGGACTTGAGAACCCGCCGTCCGATCGCTTTGGGCGTGGGCGGCGGCGTATTCCCGAAGTCAATTTTCGGTGCATTTGCACGGGCCTCGTCGAGCTTGAGCATGGGGGCCGCAATTTTCGCGGCATGGCGCTCTCGAAGTTTCTGGTAATCCTGAATTAGCGCCCCAAGGTAGGCCCCCTTTTGAGCCTCGTCACTGGTGAGTGATTGCGCAACTGGCACCGAGCGGCTTGCGTCTGGAACCCAGATCACTGGGCCAGAGTAATTTGGCGCTATCTTTACCGCCGTGTGTATCCGTGAGGTTGTTGCACCACCAATGAGTAGTGGAATCTGTTTGCAACGACACCAGTCATCGCGCTCCATCTCTTTGGCGACATGGCTCATCTCCTCAAGAGAGGGAGTAATCAGGCCCGATAAACCAATGATGTCGGCATTGTGATCTTTTGCCGCCTGCAGGATCTGTTGGGCTGGAATCATCACGCCAAGATTGACGACTTCAAAGTTATTACACTGCAATACGACCGACACAATATTTTTCCCAATATCGTGTACATCGCCCTTTACGGTAGCGATAATAATTTTTCCCTTGGCCTGGGTGTTACCAGAGATTCGCTGCTCTTCTTCAATATAGGGCACAAGGTGTGCGACAGCCGCCTTCATGACGCGGGCCGATTTCACAACCTGAGGCAAGAACATCTTGCCTTGTGCAAAGAGATCTCCCACCACGTTCATGCCTGCCATTAGGGGCCCTTCAATCACCTCGATCGGCCTGCCCTGGCGGGCCGCAATCGCGAGTCGAGCCTCCTCGGTATCTTCAACAATAAACTCTGTCAGTCCATGAACTAAGGCGTGTTCGAGTCGTTTCTGAACATCAAGCCCGCGCCACTGGAGTTGAACTTCCTCGCGCCTGCCATCGGTTTTGAGCTGACCTGCAAACTCGATCATTCGCTCGGTAGCGTCTGGGCGGCGATTAAGAACAATATCCTCGACTCTCTCGCGCAGTGCTGGGTCGAGATTCTCATAGACACCGAGCTGGCCTGCATTGACAATCCCCATCGTAAGCCCCGCCTTGACGGCGTGATAGAGAAATACGGTGTGGATTGCCTCACGCGCGGGGTCGTTGCCGCGGAAGGAAAAGCTTACATTTGAGACGCCGCCTGAAATCTTGGCGTGCGGAAGATTTGCGCGAATCCATTTGCAGGACTCGATAAAGTCAAGTGCGTAGGCGTTATGCTCCTCAATACCTGTTGCAATCGCAAAGATATTCGGATCGAAAATAATATCCTCGGCGGGAAAGCCCACCTCTTCAGTGAGAAGCCGATAGGCTTTGGTACAGATCTCTTTGCGCCGCTCCAGCGTATCCGCCTGACCCTGGGTATCAAAAGCCATGACAATTACCGCTGCCCCGTAACGGCGGCAGAGCCGTGCCTGGCGCAGAAACTCCTCCTCGCCCTCTTTCATTGAGATTGAGTTCACAATGGCCTTGCCTTGTACACATTTAAGGCCTGCCTCAATCACACTCCATTTTGATGAGTCAATCATGATGGGTACACGCGAGATGTCGGGCTCTGAAGCAATTAGATTCAGGAAGCGAACCATTGCCGCTTCCGAATCCAACATCGCTTCATCCATGTTGACATCAATGATCTGCGCCCCGTTTTCAACCTGCTGGCGGGCAACTGCAACAGCCTGTTCATACTCACCCGCAAGAATTAGGCGGGCAAACTGCTTCGAGCCGGTTACGTTGGTTCGTTCGCCTACATTGACAAAAAATGAACCCTCATCAATCGTGCAGGCTTCAAGGCCAGATAGCCTCAACTTTGGTGTGATCTCAGGAATTGGCCGCGGCGGAAAGGTTTTTACGGCGTCGGCGATTGCAGCAATGTGGTCGGGCGTGGTTCCGCAGCAGCCGCCCACGACATTTACCCAACCCTGCTCTGCAAATTCTTTTAAAAATCCCGATGTAATTGGCGGTGTCTCATCAAACCCGGTTGGAGCCATTGGGTTGGGAAGACCCGCGTTCGGATAAATACAAATTGCCGTATTTGAGAGACGCGAGATTTCCTCAACATAGGGCCGCATGAGTGCCGCTCCCAGAGCGCAGTTCAGACCGATCGTAATGGGCTGTGCATGGCGAACGCTATTCCAGAAAGCCTCAACCGTCTGCCCTGACAAAATCCGACCCGATGCATCTGTGATAGTGCCGGAGATCATGACAGGCCAGCGCATCTGACGACGATCAAATACCGTCTCCATCGCAAAGATCGCGGCTTTTGCATTTAGGGTGTCAAAGATAGTTTCCAATAAGAGCAGATCAGCGCCGCCATCAAGCAGTCCATCGATCTGTTCGGTATAACTGGTAACCAGTTGATCAAAATGAATATTGCGCGCACCAGGATCGTTGACATCAGGGGAAATCGATGCGGTACGCGGTGTTGGACCGATTGCGCCGGCAACAAATCGCGGTCGCTCGGGCGTTGCGTATTTGTCGCAGGCCTGTCTGGCGATACGGGCCGACTCTGTATTCATCAGGCGTGCCAGTTGGGGCAGCCTGTAGTCCTCCTGGGCAATAGAGGTCGCACCGAAGGTATTCGTTTCTACAATGTCTGCGCCCGCACAGAGGTATTGCGCGTGAATCTCCGCAATGATCTCCGGCCGCGTTAACGAGAGCAGCTCATTATTTCCTTTGACATCAATCCCCGTCTGCGTAGCCTGATCAATAGCCTCCCGAACCGCTACCCTGAGGTTGGGCTGATCGCTGCCCCGATACTGCGCCTCGGAGAGCTTGTACTGTTGAATCATGGTGCCTGTCGCCCCATCCAGTATAAGAACCCGCTGGGCCAGATGCTGGCGAAGCGGGGAAAAGCTGGGAGATTCGGGTAATTGTTGGGACATAGGGGGTCTGGAACTTAACCCCTTATTTTAGGCTATCGAGCCAGCAAACGAGCCCATCGCTATTGAGCTTAATATCTAAATCAAGTGTTTCAAGACAGGCCTTCTCGGAGAGCGTAACCCCGTGGTGTTTTAAGTCATTGAGGAATAAGCGCTCTAGATCTGCGCGAATACCGCTGGCCCGTGATGCTCCCGCGTGGCGGTGTTGGCGGGCGATTTCAGCGAACTGATCAATTTGTTGGAGTAGGAACTCCCCATGACGCTGCACATCTCGTAGCTGGGAGTAGTGGGTGAGATACACCGCTGGCGGATTGGCCTCTAAAAGCCGTCGGATAGAAGCCTTATGATCCTCAGGGACAAACTGCGAGGGTGATGAGGTGATAAACACATAGGGGCCCTTAGCAGTATCGAGCTCTCGGTATGAAATTCCAAAGGTGTCACCTGTAAAAAAGCTCTTGCTCTGTGAATCTCGGATGTAGACGTGGTGTTTGGCATGGCCCGGCGAATCCCAGAATTCAAAAATACGCCCCGCGAGATCAACGGTTGTTGAATCGGGCGTCTCCAGAATGCGCTCGCGGGCAATAGGCTCAAGGCATCCGTATTCCCGTTCGGCCATCGCGGTGCCATAGACTTCACAGACCGCGGCCCAGAGCTTGGAGGGGTCTGTTAGGTGGCGTGTGCCGCGGGGGTGGACCGTGATTCTTGCATTTGGGCAGACCTGCATCAGCGCTCCGGCGCCGCCAGCATGATCAAGGTGGACATGGGTTAAGAAAATCCAGTCTACGTCGGCGGGTGTCAATCCAAGGGCCCCGATGGCGGCAATCACATGCGGTGCGGCATAACGGGTTGAGGTGTCAATAATTGCAATCCGACCCCGATGCACAACGAGGTGAATGGCATCGAATTCGCTGCGAAAATATCCCGAATCAAGGGCGTAGATCCCATCACCAAAGTCTCGAAGAGTGGGCGTGATCAATGCGGCAGCTGCATGATGATGGTGCGAGTAGGCGGCGGTCATAGGGTTTAGTAATCTATTGCAAATTGGGCGAAGGATTCTGGCGCTAAACGCCCGCCGATAGTCTTTCCTTAATCAGATCGCTGACCTGCTGAGGGTTTGCCTTGCCTTGAGACTTTTTCATCACCTGACCGACAAGCGCATTCATCGCCTTTTCTTTACCGGCCTTAAACTCCTCCACCATCGTCGGGTTGGCGGCAATGACGTCATCGACAAAACGGGCAATCAGACCGGAATCTTGAATCTGTTTCAAACCCCGAGCTTCGATTGCCGCATCAGCGGATTCAAACGCTCCGCTCCACAGTGCTGCAAAAACATCTCGTCCGATTTTATTGCTAACCGTGCCGTCTGTAATTCTTGCAATGAGTCCGGCAAGTTGCGAAGGGCTAACTTTTGATTCTGAGATATCAAGGTCTTCTCGATTCAGGCTTGACGCAAGCTCACCCATCACCCAGTTTGCGGCGAGCTTCGCGTCTGTTGCCTGAGAGGCGAGAACCTCGGAGAAATACTGGGCTGTATCGCGGCTCGCCACCACCATCGAGGCATCGTAGTCTGATAAACCATAGTGCTTAACGAGCCGTTCACGAAGCATGTTCGGCAGCTCTGGCATCTCGGACCGAACCCGATCAATCCAGTCTTGCGAGATCACGAGCGGCGGCAGATCAGGGTCTGGAAAGTAGCGGTAATCCTGCGCATCTTCTTTTGATCGCATCGCCCGGGTCTCTTCGCGATCGGGGTCAAACAGTCGTGTCTCCTGGGTAACAGTGCCGCCATCTTCAATCAGAGCAATCTGACGAAGTGCCTCGACTTCGATGGCTTTTTCAAGAAATCGAAAAGAGTTCAAGTTCTTAATCTCACACCGCGTGCCGAACGCTACCTGCCCGACGGGCCGCACCGAAACGTTGGCATCGATCCGAAAGGAGCCCTCTTGTAGATTGCCATCGCAAATTCCAATCCAGGTGACAAGGCTATGAAGTGCCTTCGCATAGGCGACAGCCTCTTTGGCAGACCGCATCACGGGCTCGCTCACAATTTCGAGAAGAGGTGTTCCCGCTCGGTTTAAGTCGATGCCCGAGCAGCCCTGCGGAAGGCCCTCGACACCCTCGTGAATCGATTTTCCGGCATCTTCTTCAAGATGCGCCCTTGTCAGCGCTATCGATTTGAGACCTTGATCCGTCACGATGGTGACCGCACCCCCTTGAACAACCGGAATTTCATACTGACTAATCTGATAGCCCTTGGGTAGATCGGGATAGAAATAGTTTTTGCGAGCAAATATCGAACTGCCTGCGATAGTCGCATCAACCGCCAATCCGAAGCGAATGGCGCAGGCAACAGCCTCCCGATTCATAACGGGCAGAACTCCGGGCAGCGCCATATCAATCATGTGAGCCTGGGTGTTGGGCGCCGCCCCAAACGCTGTTGACGCCGGAGAAAATATTTTTGACTGGGTTCTAAGCTGAACATGCGCTTCGAGACCCAATACGATTTCCCAACTCATTCGCTCGCCCCCATCGTTGGTGTGCGTTGGTGCCAGTCGGTCGCCCGTTGGAAATGATGAGCAACTTTCAGTAGCTGCTTTTCTTCAAATTTTCGACCGATGAGCTGCAGGCCAATTGGCCGTTGCTTATGGTCCCCATTGCCGAATCCGCAGGGGACCGACATTGCCGGTAGCCCGGCGAGATTCACGCCCAGGGTGTAGATATCTGCAAGGTAATCCTGCAGAGGATCCTTAATTGGCGCGTCGATGGCCCATGCAACAGTGGGGGCAACCGGCCCGACAATGAGATCACAGGAGCGAAAGGCCGCGTCAAAATCCTGTGCAACGAGGCGGCGTACCCGTTGTGCCTGAATGTAATAGGCGTCGTAATAGCCGTGCGAGAGTACAAAAGTTCCAATAAGAATCCGACGCTGAACCTCTTTGCCAAACCCTTCGGAGCGTGAGCGGCAATAGAGGTCCTCAAGGTCTTTCGGCCCGGCTGTGCGATGGCCGTAACGGACGCCGTCGAACCGGCTGAGGTTGCTCGAGGCCTCGGCCGGAGCGATCACATAGTAAGCGGGAATGCTCAGCGAGGTTCGGGGCAGACCCACATCCACCGTTTCTGCGCCAAGACTCTTGAGTTCTGCTATCGCAGCCTCGATCGCCTGGCGAACCTCGGTGCTAAGGCCGTCTGAGAAAAACTCTCTTGGCAGCCCAAGGCGCAGGCCTTTGAGTGGGAGCCGCGGATCCCCCGCCCCTCGAACGGGCTCGCTAATTCCGTTGGCAAAATCCTCGCTGGGCCGCTCTAGGCTTGTGGAGTCTTTCTCGTCGAAACCAACCATTGCACTGAGCAGCACGGCGCAGTCCAGAGCGGTCCGAGCGATTGGCCCGGCCTGGTCGAGGCTTGAGGCATAGGCGATCATTCCCCAGCGGGAGGCGCGGCCGTAGGTTGGCTTGATGCCCGTGAGACCGCACATGGCCGCAGGTTGTCGAATAGAGCCTCCGGTATCTGTTCCTGTGGCAGCGGGGAGTAAGCCTCCGGCCACGGCAGCGGCCGATCCACCCGATGATCCGCCTGGGATCGCCTGCAGATCCCAGGGGTTTCTCACGGGCCCAAATGCCGAGTGGGTATTGCCAGAGCCCATGGCGAACTCGTCACAGTTAAGCTTGCCCATGCCCACCATACCGGCCAGTTCGAGCCTCTCCACGACGGTGGCGTCAAAGGGGCTCCGGTAGTCTTTGAGTATTTTTGAGGCGGCCGTCGTTGGCCAGTCTCGAGTGACAAAGATATCTTTATGGCCAATGGGAAGCCCCACCAAGGAAAATCCCTGGGGCCCATTTCCTGTGGCCGGCCGGCCGTCGCTGTTGCCTGAATCTAGGCGTTTTTGGGCACTGGCGGCCATGGCAAGCGAGGCTTCAGGGTTGGTCGCCAGAAAAGAATTTGTCGTATCTGCGGCAATTCGGGAAAGGAAAATCTGGACAAGCTCAGGCACGCTGATCGCCTTACCGGATAAGGCTTTGGCAAGACTGGCCAGGTCGGAAAAGGGGGAAATCGCCGCCATTATTCAACCACCCGCGGCACCGTAAACAGGCCTACTGCCGCCTCGGGCGCATTTTTCATGAGTTCCTCTCGGCTGACAGCTGCCGCAGCCACATCCTCTCGCAGCCTTAAGGTCAGATCATGGGGGTGGGCCATGGGAGCCACCCCCTCGGTGGGGGCGTCTCTGAGCTCGCCGACCCAGTTCACGATGGATGTAAGAGCAGGTAAGACCTCCTGCTGATCGGCGTCTGACATTGCGAGCCTCGCAAGGCGGGCCAGCTTTTTGAGGTCTTTTGGTTCGAGGTTCACGGAATAGAATTCTTAAAGTGTCGTTGTGCTTTATTATCCTTTTCTTTTGACGTGAGTTTCTTATGTTCGGATTCCTAAGAAGTTATCTCTCCCAGGACATTGCGATTGACTTGGGCACGGCCAACACCCTCATTTTCGTTCGGGGGAAGGGTATTGTCCTTGACGAGCCCTCCGTTGTCGCGATCCGTCACGAGGGTAATGGCGGGAAAAAAATTATTGAGGCGGTGGGCAAGAAAGCCAAGCAGATGTTGGGTAAGGTCCCGGGCAACATTGAAGCCATTCGACCCATGAAAGACGGCGTGATTGCCGACTTTACTGTCACAGAGCAGATGCTCAAGCAGTTTATCCGCATGGTTCACGAGAAAAAGTTCCTCAGCCCTAGCCCTCGGGTCATTATCTGCGTGCCTTGCGGATCAACGCAGGTCGAGCGTCGCGCAATTCGCGAGTCCGCGTTGTCGGCCGGGTCCAGTGAGGTCTACCTTATTGAGGAACCGATGGCGGCGGCAATTGGTGCAGGCCTCTCCATCGCTGAGCCCCACGGATCGATGGTGGTCGACATTGGGGGCGGCACAACCGAAGTGGGCGTAATTTCTCTTGGTGGGCTTGTCTATGCGGGCAGTGTCCGTGTGGGCGGTGACAAGTTTGACGAAGCCATCACCAACTACATTCGTCGAAACTTCGGCATGCTCATCGGCGAGCAGACATCGGAGGCAATCAAGAAACAGATTGGCTCGGCATTTCCGGGCAGCGAGATTCGGGAGATGGAAGTTCGTGGTCGAAATCTCAGCGAGGGAATTCCGAGGACATTTACTGTTTCAAGCAATGAAATTCTGGAAGCACTGACCGAGCCATTGAACCAGATTGTCGTGGCCGTAAAAAATGCGCTAGAGCAGACACCGCCTGAGCTCGCCGCCGATATTGCAGAGCGCGGTCTTATTCTTACTGGTGGGGGTGCGCTGTTACGCGACCTTAATCGACTCTTGAGCGAGGAGACGGGCCTGCCGGTTTACGTGGCAGAGGATCCTCTCTCATGCGTGGTCCGCGGATGCGGCGAGGCGCTTGAACGAATTGATGAATTCAAGGATATCTTTGCAACGGAATAAGGATCTGGATGAGGAAGTAGCTGCCCCTTGATATGGCACTCTCTCAGAATCCACCGCCACTTTTCACACAGGGTCTTCCCGCCCGGCTCCGTCTCCTAATCGCAGTTTTTCTGGCGGCAGGGACTCTTTATGTCGATTTAAACCTCGGGCTACTTAAGCCTCTACGGCAAGGCCTCTCGATGGTGCTTTATCCGATCGAGCAGGTACTCATGCTGCCACGTGATGCATTTTATTGGTTTACAAGATACGGCAGTGTCATCATCGATACTGTTGATCGTCGTGCGAATATTGAAAAACGTGAAGTCGATAGTGCGGCAGCCCTCTTGCAGTTCGAACAGCTTCGAACGGAGAACGACAGCCTGCGAGGGCTTTTAGAGCTTCGTAAAGAAATCAAACATCGAACGATCGCTGCTGAAATTAGCCATGAGACACGAGACGCGTTTAGTAACCGCATTGTGATTGATCGGGGTAGTCAGCATGGCGTAGCGCCGGGCCATCCGGTGATCAATGCGCGTGGCGTCGTCGGTCAGGTCATTCGTGTCTCGCCAATTACCTCAGAAGTCTCGCTTGTGACAGATCCCTCGCTTGTGATTCCTGTAAATCTGCCCCGAACGGGTATTCGGAGTGTTGCAACCGGCACGGGTGATGGGCAACAGGTTGAGCTCAAGTACCTCAACATCAATGCAGAAGTCGAGGTGGGTGATGTGCTGGTGACATCAGGGCTTGATGGTGTTTACCCGAGTGGCCTGCCGGTTGCGAAAATCAACCGGGTCGAGCGCGCGGGCGGCGGTCAATTTCCCCGAATCTCCTCAACACCTGTTGCGACGGTTGGTACGCTTCAGCAGGTGCTCGTTATTCTGATTGATCAGGACCTGATTCTGCCAGCCCCTCGTGAACTCGAGAAACAATCGCAGCCGCAGCGTGGAGGCATTGCAAAATGAAGCGGGCAATACTGGGACGCGCCCCGAGCACTGCCATGATCACCTGGTCGTTTGTCATTGCCCTCGCTCTTGAGATGGTGCCATGGGGCAATTGGCCTGTGCCCGGTTTTGTTGCCCTGGTATTGGTCTTTTGGAATGTCTTTCAGCCTCGCAGGGTCGGGATCGCGCTGGCTTGGCTTGTCGGAATCATTATGGACGTCCACTCGGGCTCACTGCTCGGGCAGCACGCATTGGCGTATTCGATACTCTCCTATGGGGCGATCGCCCTGCACCGCCGGCTTCTGTGGTTCTCAATTCCAGGCCAGGCACTTCAGCTGCTTCCTTTATTTTTTGTCGCCCATGTGGTTGTGACTCTAGTTAATCTATTTTTCTCTGGGGTGTCTCCGTCCTGGGTCTATATGGTGTCGCCAATTTTTACTGCGGCCTTGTGGATACCGGTTACCAACGTCGTTTTAAACCGGTTAAATCGGCCCTTAAGCTCAATGGCTGCGATTGGCCGTTAGTCTTTTAATTCAGCATGACTGAGTTTCGTTCCAACGGATCGAGCGATTTTCGTCTAAGAGCCTCTTTTGTTGCTCTATTAGTTCTGTTTGCGTTTGGCTTATTGGCACTGCGATTTTTCTATCTTCAAGTCTGGAAGTACTACGATTTTCACGCGCTCTCAGAGGAAAATCGGGTCGCGCTTCTGCCGATCCAGGCACCGCGGGGTGAGATATTTGATCGTAATGGCAACATTATTGCCCGGAATGCGTCGGCCTTTGCACTTGAAATTGAGCCGCACAAAGTCCCCAATCTCGAAGAAACGCTGCATTATCTGGGCACTCTGATTAAATTGGACGAGCTTGATCTTCGTCGATTCCGGAGGCTAAAAAATGAGTTACGCAAGTTCGACACGATTCCCTTGCGTCCAACTCTCAATGATGCCGAAGTCGCCCGAATCGTCGTGCACCTGCACCGTCTGCCAGGGGTGTCCGTGAATGTGCGCAGCATGCGCTATTACCCGCATGGGGACTCCTCATCTCATCTACTCGGTCATATTGGACGGATTTCTCGCCAAGATCGAGAGCGTATCGAGCAGAGCGAGTTAGCATCAAGCTATTACGGTACTTCTCATATTGGAAAGCTTGGCCTTGAGCAGGCTTACGAGTCTGACCTGCGGGGCCAGACTGGTTTTGACCGAATGGAAATTACGGCGGGTGGTCGGATGGTGCGCAGCCTTGCAAAGCGGCTACCGGTCTCGGGAAAAAACCTTCGGCTTTCAGTCGACGGCGAACTTCAACGCATTATTGAGCAGGCCTACGGGAAACGCCGTGGCGCCCTGGTGGCTCTGGATCCTCGAACTGGTGAGGTGTTGGCCTTTGTGTCAATGCCCAATTTCAATCCGGCCTTGTTTATCGATGGGATTGATGCTCTGACATGGGATGGGCTTAACAACTCTCCGGATAAGCCTCTTTTGAATCGACCCCTGCGCGGCACTTATCCACCCGGCTCCACCTACAAGCCGTTTATGGCCATTGCCGCTTTAGAATCGGGACTTAGAAAACCAGAGGACACCATTAATGACCCCGGTTTTTTTATGTTCGGCAACCATAAGTTTCGTGACAGCAATCCGGATGGAAACGGAATTGTTGATTTAAAGAAATCAATTGTGGTCTCGAGTGATACCTATTACTACATTCTTGCCAAGGACATGGGAGTCGATTTAATTCACCGACATATTGAGCCCTGGGGTTTTGGCCGTAAAACGGGTATTGATTTGATCGGTGAGGTGTCGGGAATTTTGCCATCCTCTCAGTGGAAACTCGATCGCTTTAAACAGCCCTGGCATCCTGGAGAGAATATGTCGATTGGTATTGGCCAGGGCTACAACTCATTTTCGATTCTGCAGATGGCCTTGGCCACAGCAACCCTTGCCAATCGTGGCGTCATGATGAAGCCGCGTCTTGTTCAGTCAATCGAAGATCCTAACACTGGCGAAGTTATGAAGACTGAGCCTCAGACATTACGCACGCTGGAGGTCGACTCTAAAGCGATCGATCTGGTAATCGATGCAATGATTGAGGTGAACAAGTCGGGTACGGGTGCGCGAATATTCGGCAATGCACCTTATTCGGTCGCAGGAAAGACAGGCACCGCCCAGGTCATTAGCATTGGCCAGAATGAAAAATATAGCGCCTCTCGGGTTGCGGAGCGCCATCGGGACCATTCGCTCTATATCGCGTTCGCACCCGCAGATAAACCCCAGGTCTCGCTGGCCTTAATTGTCGAGAACGGCGGCTTTGGCGCCGCAGCCGCGGCGCCAATTGCACGCCAGGTGTTTGATTATTTATTGGTGAAAAAAGGACAGCCCAGTGTCCAATAAGCTCATTCCACAGGGATGGCGCAAGATCCTGGCGAGGGCGCAGCCAGTAGTCGGCGTCTTTGATGGCCCTTTTCTGAGCATGTTCCTAGGGGTTGCGGTGCTGTCGTGCCTGATTCTGTACAGTGCTGGCCATGATTTTGAGGGCCGATTTATTGGTCATATTCGTAACCTAGGGATCGCGATCCTGATTATGTGGGCGGTTGCGCATGTTTCACCTAGTCAGTGGCAGAAGATTGCGGTTCCCCTTTTCATTCTTGCGGTGTTACTGCTGATTGCTGTTGCCCTTGCCGGAGATGTATCTAAGGGCGCGCGGCGTTGGCTCAATCTTGGTGTTACACGAATTCAGCCCTCTGAGCTCATGAAGATTGCGATGCCTCTAATGCTGGCTTGGTTGGTTCATAAATATGAGGGCTTAAGGACTTACCGACATTGGATTTTGGCGATTGTGCTCTTGGTGATTCCCACTGCCTTGATTCTGGCTCAGCCCGATCTAGGCACTGCGATTCTCGTATTTTCTGCGGGATTTTTTGTTTTATTTTTTGCCGGTGTGCCCTGGAAATTGGTCTTCATTGTCCTGGGCGTTGGCCTGTTTGGTGTGATGACCTTGGTCTTTTTCGGAGATGCCGCATGTGCCGACAGCGTGTCATGGCCGGGACTTAGAGAGTATCAACGCCAGCGCATCTGCACTCTAATGGATCCAATGCGAGACCCCCTCGGGAAGGGGTTTCATATTATTCAGTCAGTAATTGCCGTAGGCTCTGGCGGTCTTTTTGGAAAAGGTTGGATGCAGGGGACTCAGACTCACTTAGAGTTCATCCCGGAGCGTACCACCGACTTTATTTTTGCGGCCTACTCTGAGGAATTCGGATTACTTGGTAATCTCTTTCTGATCAGCTTGTACTGCGGATTAATTCTTCGTGGGTTATGGATTGCAATTGGCGCACCAACCCTGTTTTCCCGGCTGCTTGCGGGCGCAATTTCACTCACTATTTTTAATTACGTATTTGTGAATATGGGGATGGTTACTGGAATTCTGCCTGTTGTCGGTGTGCCGCTGCCCTGGATGTCCTACGGCGGTACCGCGATGGTGACGCTTGGATTTGGTGCAGGCATCTTAATGAGTATCGCGCGAACACGTTCCCAGACGGTGCAAGGCTTTGTTCTGCAGCGTCAGTAGGTGGAATCGTAATCCGAGACAGGTGTGATGGGAGAGATTAATGGCCGGCCCGTTAGAAGCTGCAGAGACCTTACTGAAGGGGTTTGATCGGCATTACGCGCTATTTCGGTATAACGCCCAGCAGGCTAAGCATCGTTTTGAAGCGGGTGATTATCAGGGAATCCGGCAGCTCGCCCGAGAGCGCATCACTTTCTACGATTCTCGTGTTCGTGAGGCTTACGACCAGATGCGGGCACAGTTCTCAGAGGACATTAAGGCGGGAACTTTCTGGCAAGACGTAAAGCGGGCCTACACCGTCTTAATTGCTGATCACCGACAGCCTGAACTCGCTGAAACATTCTTTAACTCCGTTACCACGAAATTGCTCGATCGAGAGTATTTTCGAAACGATGTCTTGTTCGTGCGACCACAGATCTCTACGGATTATCTCGATTCAGATCCGCCGTCTTATCGGGTGTATTACCCAAAGCAGAGAGGTCTTCAAAAGACTCTATTAGAGATTGCAGTGGATATTGGTCTGGCCTGCCCCTGGGAGGATATCTCGCGTGATCTCCGCCTAGTTCGTCGGGCGATCTGTGAGCGCCTTGAGCGTCCGTGGCGTTCGCAAAATGACCTCCAGATTCACGTCTTACGCTCCCTGTTTTTTCGTAATAAGGGCGCTTATTTAATCGGGAGAATTGTGAACGACGGGGACCCCATCCCGTTTGCTGTCCCCATCATTCGAAACACAAAGGGAAAAACGATTATCGACACCGTCTTGTTTCAGCCGGAGCAGATCTCGGTTCTCTTCTCTTTTGCGCGTTCTTATTTTATGGTGGATATGGAGGTGCCATCCGCCTATGTCCAGTTCTTGAGAACTCTGCTGCCGAACAAAGCAAAGAGTGAGCTCTACACAATGCTGGGCCTACACAAGCAAGGTAAGACACTCTTTTATCGTGATCTTTTGACGCACCTAAAGCACTCATCAGATCGCTTTAAGATTGCCGATGGCATTAAAGGTCTTGTGATGCTGGTCTTTACTCTGCCCTCATTTCCATATGTCTTCAAGATCATTAAGGATCGACGCAGTAAAGATGTCTCACGTGAGCATATTGAATCTAAATATCTGCTAGTTAAAATTCATGATCGTGCGGGTCGAATGGCAGACACATGGGAATATTCGAACGTTGATTTCCCTCGGGAACGCTTCGAGGAGGCACTCATCGATGAAATTAGAGAGTTTGCGCCAAGCATGATCTCTGAGAGTGGCAATCGTGTAGTGTTAAAGCACCTCTATATTGAGCGTCGTATGGTTCCGCTCAATCTCTATCTCGAGCATGCGACAGAGTCTGAGGTTGACCATGCGGTAAAGGAGTATGGTGATGCTATTAAGCAACTTGTGGCGGCTAACATATTTCCCGGAGATATGCTGTATAAAAACTTTGGGATGACGCGCCAGCGACGTGTTGTTTTTTATGATTACGACGAGATTCAATACCTGACAGAGTGTCAGTTCCGCAGGATACCGCCGCCTCGCACACCAGAGGATGAAATGGCGGCTGAGCCTTGGTACACGGTAGGTCCGAATGATGTCTTTCCAGAAGAGTTTGAAACATTTCTTCTAGGCCAGCCCAGATTACGGCAGGCCTTTATGCGGCACCATCACGATCTGCTGAGTCCGGACTATTGGCAGGCTCAGCAAAAGCGTATCGAAAAAGGCATGCTAGATGATGTCTATCCCTATTCGGAGCAGTTACGTTTTAAGTATTACCATCAATGAGATTTGACACGGTTATTGTTGGTGCGGGTAGTGCAGGTTGCCTGCTGGCAAACCGCCTTTCTGCAGATCCCAGCCATCGCGTATTGCTACTTGAGGCCGGAGGCGAGGACGACTGGATTTGGATAAAAATCCCAGTGGGTTATCTATTTACAATCGCCAATCCGAGAACCGACTGGTGCTTTAAGACAGAGCCTGATCCTGGGCTCAATGGCCGCTCTATTCATTACGCACGTGGCCGTGTAATTGGCGGTAGTTCGTCGATCAACGCAATGATTTATATGCGGGGTCAGGCGACAGATTACGTTAAATGGCAGGCAGCCACTGGAGACACAGGTTGGGGCTGGGATGAAGCCTTAAAGACTTATCGCGGCCTGGAAGATTATTTTGCGGGTGCCAATTTGTGGCACGGTAGCGGCGGTGAGATACGAGTTGAGTCGCCTCGTGTGCATTGGCCGATTCTGGATGCATGGCGCGCGGCAGCTCAAGAGCAGGGAATTGAGTCAATTGAGGAGTTTAATCGCGGGGATAACGCGGGCTGCGCGTACTTCCAGATGACACAAAAACGAGGTGTGCGATGGTCAATGGCGGATGCCTTTCTGCATCCCATTCGCCACCGAAAGAATTTAACAGTCTTAACAAAAGCCCAGGCACTTCGAATCCTGCTGACAAGAAATGCCGTTGGACACGGGCAGGATCAGCGCTGTGTTCAGGCCTGGGCTGATGCAAGACTACAGGCAACAGGCTTAGAAATCCTGCACGATGGGGTAAAACGCGAGGTCTCGTTTACAGATCAGCTTATTCTCGCCGCGGGGGCCGTGTCCTCACCCCATCTGCTCCAGGTGTCGGGGATCGGAGCGGCCAAGACACTATCCTCGGTTGGCATCTCGGTAGCGCATGACCTCTCGGGCGTCGGCGAGAATCTCCAGGATCATCTGCAGATTAGAACGGTTTATCAGGTCGACAATTGCAAAACAGTAAATACGCTTTACCGCAACATCATCACCCGATTTGGAATGGGGTTGCAATATGCACTATTTCGAACTGGCCCCATGACAATGCCACCCTCTACCCTGGGCGCATTTGCCAAAAGCGACTCAGGCCAGCGGACACCAAACCTTGAATGGCATGTGCAACCGCTCTCACTTCCAAGGTTTGGCGAGCCACTTCATTCATTTAATGCAATTACACCGAGTGTCTGTAACCTGAGACCCAGCTCGCGTGGGTGGATACGGGCTGCACATTCTGATCCCATGGCAGCGCCAAAAATATTCTGTAATTATCTCTCGACCGCCGAGGATCGGCAGGCAGCAGTGTCAGGATTACGCTTCACACGTCGAATTATGCAGAGCCAAGCCCTACAGCCATTCTGCCCGCAAGAGGTCTTACCGGGCGACCTTGTTCAGACCCAGGCCCATCTTGAAGACGCCGCACGAGACTTAGGCACAACAATTTTCCATCCGGTGGGCACCTGTGCAATGGGCCGAGTCGATATGCAAGGCCGGGCCCAAGACCCAATGACAGTCCTCGATTCAGAATGCCGGGTTCGCGGAGTCTTGGGGTTACGAGTCGTTGATGCATCTGCAATGCCAACAATTACATCAGGCAATACCAATGCGCCCGTGATGTTTATTGCGGAGCGCATTGCTCAGAAGATAATTAAAACCCGAGATCAATTCCGAGCCTAAACGCGATTACCGTGAGAGGAGCTATGCATAATCAATGATGAGTGGTGCATGGTCTGAGAAGTAATTAGCCGTGTGGATCTTTGCGGCAGTCGCGCGCGCTGCAATCCCCGGAGTTGCTATCTGGTAGTCAATTCGCCATCCCACATTATTTGCCCGAGCGCTACCCCGTTGACTCCACCAGGTGTATTGGTCTGGGCGGGGATCAAGCTTGCGAAAGACATCAACCCACCCCACCTTTTCAAAACAATCTGTGAGCCAGGCCCGCTCCTGCGGCAGAAATCCGGAATTCTTGAGGTTACCTTTCCAGTTCTTCAGATCAATCTCCTGGTGTGCAATATTCCAATCACCGCAGAGAATGAATTCACGGCCGGAGGCCTTATGTTCTGAAAACCAGGACTCCATAATCGGCAGAAATCCGTCGAGAAAACGATACTTCGAGGCCTGCCGATCTTCTGATGCGGAACCTGATGGCAGATAGAGGCTGACAACACTTAACGGAACTTCCGCCTGGTCAAAATCGGCTCGAAGCACCCTGCCCTCTTGGTCAAACTCGGGGATTCCAATCCCACGGCGAATCCTACTTGGATTGACCGCACTGTAGAGCCCCACGCCGCTGTAGCCTTTTTTCTGTGCTGCGTAAAAGTGGCCTTTCATAATCCGTTCATTGTGGGTCACAGACCGGTGAGCATCAGTAAGGTCAGCCTCCTGTGCCTTGAGCTCTTGAACACAGATGACATCTGCCTGCTGGAGCCCAAGCCATTGGAGGGCCCCTTTGGTCGTGGCCGACCGAATTCCGTTGAGGTTTAGTGAAATAATTCGCATAGGTTATATTCTCTCACCATGACCCCACTTCGCAGTGCCCAGTCTATTGATCACGAGTTTATTCGCTTTGCAATTGATGCGGGTGTCTTGAGATTTGGACACTTTGTTACCAAGGCAGGCCGAGAATCACCCTACTTTTTTAATGCGGGGCTCTTCCATCATGGCGGATTGCTCGGCAGCCTAGCCGGGTTCTATGCCAAGACGTTTCTTGCAGCAGAGTCTGAGGGTCGGCTAAAGGCCGACCTTCTCTATGGGCCTGCGTATAAGGGCATCACTCTCGCGAGCGCAACCGCCATTGCTTTGGCCCATGCGGGCCGGGATATCGGATTTTCTTATAACCGAAAAGAAGCAAAGGATCATGGTGAGGGCGGTAATGTGGTGGGTGCTGAGTTAAAGGGTAGGGTCTTGATTATCGACGATGTGATTTCGGCGGGGACCTCTGTTCGAGAATCGGTCGAGATTATTAAGTCATATGGTGCTACGCCTGCAGGTGTCCTAATCGCACTTGATCGAATGGAACGTGGCGGCACGGCAGCCGCACCGACAGCCCACTCGGCTGTGCAGGAGGTTCAAGATCAGTTCGAAATCCCTGTCATTTCAATCGCAACGTTATCAAGCCTGCTGGAATTTCTTCAGGTGAGCCGTAATAGCGCCCTCACTCAGCATGCCCAGGCGGTAGAGGCTTATCGGCGTCAGTGGGGCGTCTAGCCGATCTATTGCTTCTTAAAATAAGTTATGCAGCCTATCCTCTCTTAGTCTGTGATGCGCGGGCTCTGCAGTAGCTGATCGAGGCTTATGCCAACTGCTTTTGCATAAAGCGGCATCACACGATCAAGGTGCCGTTCAATCTCAGCGATACGATCCGTTCCGGATGGATGCGTGGAGAGCCACTGAGGAGGGGCCTTATTCGATGCACTCGACATCTTGCGCCAAAGGGTTACCCCTGCACGAGGATCAAATCCCCCGCGGGCTGCAATATCGAGACCAATTAGGTCGGCTTCGCTCTCGTCATCGCGCGAGAATTTAAGCATTGTCAGTTGCGCACCGTAATCCATAACGGTTCGACCGACATCGCCGAGACCAAGAATGGAGGAGAGAAGGCCTGCACCGATTCCCGTGAGCTGATTCTTAGCAAGACGTTCTCTGGAGTGCTCTCTTAGCGCATGGGCCATTTCATGTCCCATGATCATTGCAACCTCGTTATCAGTGAGCTTCAGCTTCTCAAGAATGCCTAAGTAAAAACCAATTTTTCCGCCAGGCATACAAAACGCATTGATAGCATTTGAGCCAAACAACTGAACCTCCCAGGCCCATCGACTTGAAGCGGGATTCCATCTTGCGGTGTGAGGCATTAAGCGTTGTGCAATTGCACGCAGCCTTATGAGCTCCGGATGATCGTCGCGAGCCAGGGCATTTTTCTGTGCCGCCTCGCGCTTCATCTGGTTGAATTGTTTGTCTGCCGCCCGCTCGAGTTGCTCTGCAGGCACAAGATTGCGCAGTCTTGAGGGCTTGTCCACCTGTATACCGGTATCCGGTTCGCTATCTGAGGGGCCTGCTTGCGCATAGATGAGGCCTGGCCCTGCAAGAAAACCCATCAGACTAACGACACTAATCAGAATGCGCCGCAAGCCGCGTTGAGAAAGCAGAGCAGAAAATTTCATAACCTAAGACAATAGCCCCTGTTGATTGATCGTGAGTTCCTAATTTTGAACCAATCTACCGTCTTTGTTCGGCCAACTCGAGCCCTCTTGCTGATGACCTTAGTTCTGGGATTCGCCAGCGGTCTGCCGCTCGCGCTATCTTCGGGCACGCTGCAGGCTTGGCTGACTGTTGAGGGCGTTAACCTTAAAACACTGGGTTGGCTTACCCTTCTCGGCCTCCCTTACACCTATAAATTTGCCTGGGCGCCACTCCTGGATCGCTATCGCGTGCCTGGCGCGGGACTCTGGGCTGGCCGCAGGCGAGGCTGGCTTGTGCTCTTATTGTTTGGCATGGGCCTAGTCCTGTTTGGCATGTCACGTCAGGCGCCTACGAGTTCGGATGACAGCCTCTGGGGGATTGCTGCCTTGGCCTTCGCACTGGTTTTACTCTCGGCGAGCTTTGATATCGTTTTTGATGCCTGGCGGGCGGAATCCTTAACCGCCGCGCAGCGCGGGCTTGGCGCTGCCTGGTCCGTGATTGGATACCGCCTGGCCATGCTGACCTCAGGCGGTCTCGCGCTAATGTTGGCGGATCTCTATCTGGGGTTTGCTGGCGTCTACGGCTTGATGGCAGGCTTTTGTGGGGTATTAGGCATCGTCGCCTTATTCGTATCCGAACCCAATGAGACTGCACCGCCGAGATCACTCGTTGCGGCAACGGTTGAGCCATTTAAAGAGTTCTTTGGCCGAAAAGGCGCGATCTTATTGCTGGTTACCATTGTTCTTTATAAGCTCGGCGATGCATTTGCGGGCAGCCTATCGACGGCATTTCTTATTCGGGGCGCAGGTTTTAGCCCTGCTGAGGTGGGTGCTGTAAATAAAGGTGTCGGTTTGCTGGCTACACTGATTGGCGGCCTCGCCGGAGGGCTGCTGATGTCAAGAATTTCATTATGGACAGCCCTTTTGATTTTCGGGGCCATGCAGGCGGTTACAAATCTGGGTTTCTGGTGGTTGGCGGCCTATCCCGCAACGATCACGGGAATGACGGTCGTGGTTTTGCTCGAAAATCTTGCGGGTGGAATGGGCACGGCAGCCTTTGTGGCCCTGTTGATGACGCTCTGTGACGCGAGGTTTACGGCAACACAGTTTGCATTGCTCTCAGCGCTTGCATCGATAGGTCGCGTTGTGGTGGGGCCTGTTGCCGGTGTCACGGCAAGCGATTGGGGCTGGCCCACCTTCTTTTTGTTTTCTACGGCCGCAGCCCTGCCCGGTCTTCTGATGCTCGCCGGGATTAGGCGCTTATTGGTCGCCCCACCCCTGTCGGTACCGGTTACTTCACCACAAGCACGGGAATCGGGCTGAGGTTAACGAGCTTGGTGGCGACCGAGCCCAGAAGAAGATCGGTGAGCGAACCACGGCCTTTCCCGCCTACAACCAGGAGATCGAATTTTTCTTTTTTCAGAAGATCCAAAATAACCGGCACGACCTCTCCGTGCCCTTTTATGATCTGCGCGGTGTGGCCAGTCGCGGCTAGGATTTTCTTGGCCTCTGCCAACTCTTCTTCTGCGATCTGATCCATATACTGTTCGATCTGCTGCCGATCAATGCCTCGGGCAACAGGAGACAGTAAGGCTGACAGATGAACGTTCACCAAGACAAAAGTGGATGACTCTTTCATTTTGTCAGCAAATGCCAACGCCTGCTTTAGGGCACGAAGGCAATGGTCCGAGCCATCAATGGCGATTGCAATGCGCATAGCGAACTCCTTTGAGAGATAAAACGGGCATGCGCTTTATTCTACCGTAACGCTTTTCGCGAGATTTCGGGGCTTGTCAACATCATTATTGCGTGCAAGCGCTACGTGATAGGCCAATAACTGAAGCGGAATAACGTGAAGTATGGGCGAGAGAAGCCCCGCATGATCACCGAGTGAGATCAGGTTTACGCCTTCAGACGCAGTGATTGCGGAGCCTTTATCAGCAATGATGTAAAGCTCGCCGCCACGTGCACGAACCTCCTGTAGGTTACTCTTGAGTTTCTCAACGAGCTGATCATTTGGTGCAACCGCAATCACCGGCATCTCGGAATCTACCAAGGCAAGAGGGCCATGCTTGAGTTCGCCGGCCGCATAGGCCTCGGCGTGGATATAACTAATTTCTTTGAGCTTTAAAGCGCCCTCCATGGCGATGGGATAGTGAATACCGCGGCCCAGAAATAGGGCATGCTGCTTGTGTACAAACCGTGCTGCCCAGCGCTTGAAATCAGTTTCCGCTGTAAGAACCTGCATGATTGCTGCGGGCAGGTGGCGCAGTTGCTCTATGGATTGCTTCTCGCTGACTGCAGACAGACGGCCCTTTGTCTTTGCGAGTACCAGGGAGAGAAGAAATAGTGCTGCTAGCTGTGTGGTGAATGCTTTTGTTGAGGCGACTCCAATTTCAGGGCCCGCGCGGGTGAGAAACTTCAGGGCCGATGCTCGAATCAATGCAGACTCAGGAACATTACAGATTGATAGCGTGCTGGCCATTCCCTTCGCAATTGCATGCTGCAGCGCTGCTAGCGTGTCGGCGGTTTCGCCTGACTGAGAGATGGTGATCACGAGTGTGCCGGGGAGTGACACACTGTCGCGATAGCGAAACTCGCTTGCAATCTCCACGGAGACCGGGAGTTTTGCGATGGACTCTAGCCAGTATTTAGCGACAAGTCCCGCATGAAAGCTTGTGCCACAGGCAAGAATCAGGATCTGCTGAGTCGCCGCAAAATGCCGCTGGGCATCTGCGCCAAAGAGATGGGCGCTC
>Ga0172373_10003566_pt1 | contig 22664 bp, 12 predicted proteins | sample Lak10m_2_FD_114546 | JGI IMG/M metagenome (GOLD analysis project Ga0172373, IMG submission 114546) | Freshwater microbial communities from Kabuno Bay, South-Kivu, Congo - kab_092012_10m | ecosystem: Environmental > Aquatic > Freshwater > Lake | place: Democratic Republic of the Congo...
CGAGGTCACGAGGCAGACACGAAGGAAGTATCCAGATCCCCATTGCCTCCTCCACAGCCTCCTCACGTCGTCTGCTACATCCTTCGCGTAGCTGACGAGGTCACGAGGCAGACACGAAGGAAGTATCCAGATCCCCATTGCCTCCTCCACAGCCTCCTTACGTCGACTGCTACCACCGACGCGTAGCTGACGAGGTCACGAGGCAGACCCAAAGGAAGATCTCAGTTCCCAATTCCGATCCCGCACTTGAAACTTGAAACTGAAAACTTCGAACTCCCCAGCTCAGCCCAATCCGCGCGCGGCCTTGGCGATCGCTGGTTCGGCACCGATCGTTCCAACCAGTTCGTCGAGGTATCCCGGGGCCTTCACCTTCTCGATCATCACACGTGCCAACCGCAACCGGTCGCGCACGCCGAGCCGCGTGGCTTCCTCGGAGTAACCTGGACGACCCAGGAACTTCTCCAGGTAATCCGCGTGCCGCCGCCACTGACGCAGGTCGAGGACCTGCTTCGCCTTCAACCGATCGCGGTACCATTCCGAAGCCAGCATGTTCTCGCGTGTGAACAGCGCCCGGATGGCCGGTGATTCCAGCCCCTGTCCCTCGAACTGATCATCGCGCATGATGTGCAACAGCGCCTTCAACGGCGGACAGGCCGCCTCGATCGAACCGTCGTTGAAGTAGTGCTGTGCCACGCGTCGATGCGTTTCCAGGACATTGGCCACGGCATCGGCGAACTCCGCCGGATCCTGCTGTTCCGGCCGGAGCATCGGTTCGGTCAGCACCGAGTGCGGATGGTTGAAGACGCGCCCGAAGAAGTTGTTCACGAAACGCGGCGTGATGCGGTACCCAAGCCGACTGGCCTTGACCGTCTGGCCCTGGAATTCGAAGTCCTTCACCCGCTCGAAATATCCGTTGGCGAGCAGGGACCGCGGCTCGCGCTCCTCGACACCCATCCGGCACCACAACTCGGGAACCAGCAGGGAGACGTCATGATCCACCCGCAACTTCGGACCCACACACCCGGCGCTCGTCAGGAATCCGTCGTAACCGGTGATGATGAATCCAGCCAGTGCCGCGTTGAGGTCATAGACCGGGGGCAATGCGTTGAACGGCCCCTTGGTCAGCGCTCCCTCGCTGCCCGCACCGGTCGTGCTCGGTGACTTGCCCGTCATGCTGGAGATGAACTCCATGAACAACTCGGGCAACTCCAGGTAGTGGATGGGTCCGTAGCACGCGAGGGAACGAACGCCCTTCTCGGCCGGGTTGTTCCGTCGCCCGGCAAGGACAGCGTGCACCGGTACCGGAAGCGGGGCATTCAGGGGAAGCCGCCGGGCGAGTCGCGCCCCCACATCCGCCAGATGCCACGTCCGCGGCTGCAACAGGTCCGGACGGGTCTGGAGGTAGCGCGGATTCTTCGACACCGCGCCGTCCACGATCCGCGGTTGTGCCGTACAGACGAAATACTGCTCCTCCGGATTCCGAGCCACGCCGGAAACCAACCGCTGCATCGATTCGGTGAACTGATGGAAGCCCACAGACTCCTCGACCATGTTCTGTGCATCCCGGCGCGTCAGCGGCTCGTAGTTGCTGAAGAAGTTGTCCGTGCGCTCGAAGTCCGACTCCGCCGCCTGGTCGTACCCCCGCACGACCGCATCGTCCGGGCGTTGAAACAGCCGGTACTCGACGTTCTTCACGAACTTGACCGAGGGCGTCGTGGACTGATCGCCCAGTAGTCCTGCCCACTCACGCGGCACGGTGACACTGGCGGTGATGTCATCCTCGGCCTGGAGCTTGAGCGACGGATGGAAATCCTTTCGCAGCCCGAAGGTCCGCCAACCTCCCTCGTCCGCGTAACCCACGCGCAGGAACTGGGTCGCCAGTCGCCGACGTCCCAACCGCAACTCGTTCGCCGGCGTGCCATTGATGACGTCGACCGAGAACTGTTCCCTCCAGTGATCGCCCCACGACGGCTGCCAGAACCGTTTCACCACCAGCACCAGTTCCTTGATGTGGGCCGGGATCGAGTTCAGCCACGCGTTGTGTTCGTCCGAGAACTCAACGCAGGGCGTGAGCAACTTGATCACCGACCCAAGCGTCCGCTGGGGCGACAACACCGGACGGTGATCCTTGCCATGGCGCGCCGGATCCCGGAAGCGACGCGAGAAATCCCGCTTCAGGACCTCGTCGATCGCATCGAAGTCCCGATGGAAATCCGCGACGAACACGGGCCCGTGGATGATCGCATCGGCGATCGGCTTGGAGATCTCGCTCTTCCCACCACCGCTCACCGTACAGGGCTTGTGGCAGAGCACGCCCTCCTGTCGCGTGCCCACAAGGCGCCACGCGCGGTTTCCAACGGGCTTCTCCAGATGCACCTTGAAGCCGCTCGGCAGGACATACGTGTGGCCCAACAGCAGCTTCAAACCGCCCTCCGTACCATCCGCCCGTGACCACCGCACCGTCTGGGCCTCGAGTTCGAACCGCACGCTTTCAGGAACGTAGATCACGTCCGGGTAGGCGCGATCCACGGCGTATCCTTCCGGATGCACGTCAACGGCCGGCCCCAACAGGCGCACGGCCTCCTCGAAGGTGTGCGGGTACTCAAGCCGGTGCTGATTGGCGTCGTATTCACTGGCGAGGTCATATCGTGCGAAGACCAGCGCTCCGCCCGCGTGCTCTTCTTCCGCGAGGCCCAGCAGGTTGGCGGCGAAGCTCACCTGCGTCTTCACCTCCTTCTTGCAGTACCCAAAATAGTTGTCGGAGATGATCGTCACGATCGTTCCCGAGGCGTCGCGCGCCGTGATCTTGAAGGCGTTCCCGTCGTTGTACGGCTCGCCCTCCTTCTTCCAGCACATGCCATCCCGACGTTGCCGTTCGGTCGCGTCTTCCCAGCGTGGCAGACCCAACTCGTCCTTCGCCACCCCGGTGAGGTGCGGCGCAAGGATCACGCAACCCGTGTGACCGGACCAATGCTCCACATCCAGCGCTGCGTCGTTTTCGGGCAGGTAGGGATCGCCCCCGTTTCCAAAGATGCTCTCGACGAAGTCGAGGTTCGCCACCAGCGACCCGGGCACGAAGAACCGGATCTCCATCGACTTCGCGGGCAGGTACCCGGGCACCTCCGGCGAAACCACCGGCCTCAATTGCATCGAAACGAAACATTCCGCCGGCACCGTTCCTGCCGTGAAAGGGAGGCGTTGCAACTCGGCCGGAGGCTGGAAGGCCCGGCGCAGCAACGCCGCGAACACCTCGCGCGGCACGCCCTTCTTGTCGTCCGGAATCGGCAACCCGCCTTCGGTGACGTGAAAGATCCCCGCGGTGGTGCGCCGGTCGGACTTCGGATTGTGCAAGACGCCGTTCCTCAACCGGTAGCTCTTCAGCAACGGCGAGCTCACGTGGTCTTCCGAGGGCGGCAGCGAGAGCATCCGCGCCAATCGCGGACGATCCAGCACGAGGGTCTTCGCCGGCAGCTTCGGCGGCACCACGATCTCTCCGAGATAGTCGTAGAGGAAGGTCTGGATCCGGTTGTCCGCCGGACAAAGATAGGTAGAGAGCAGCCGATCCTTCTCGCGCCCGTGCTCGATGAAGAGCTTCAGCGTGGCATCCAGCGGATCGCCGCCACCTGGAGGCGGAACAGGCGCAAAACCAAGCTCGGCCAACTTCAGATTCAAGTGCCGGTGCAAGGCCTCGGAGTCCGCCGGGGTCAGTCCAATTCGATCAGGAGAATGCATGGGATCACGCAGGAATTCGCGCCGCTGGTACAGGGCGCTGTGGGACTTTACGGACGTTGCCGCAGACGGCAAGCCACGGACTTCCAACAAGCCAAGGAAACATTCATGGAGACCATCAGCGGAGTCACCCACGCAGCAACCCGTCGATCACCACCCCATCACTCAGTGCCAGCGGCCTCCCCACCGGGGTCCGGATCTCCTTGTCAGGATTGATGCCCATCGCGTGCAACAGGGTCGCGTGCAGGTCCTGCACCCGCACCGGATCCTTCGGCTCGCGGCTCTCGCCCTCCGGATCCGTGGCCCCATGAACATGACCTCGGCGGATCCCTCCGCCGGCCATCGCCACCGTGAACCCGTACGGCCAATGATCCCGCCCCTCGAAGGGATTCAGCTTCGGAGTCCGGCCAAACTCGCCGCCGCACAGCACGATTGTTGATTCGAACAGGCCTCGTTCCTTCAGGTCGCGGATCAATGCCGCAAAGGCCGGATCCAGCACCGCGAGCTTCTTTCGCTGGAGTTCGTGGTTGTTCACGTGCGTGTCCCATCCATCCAACGTCACCTCCACACACCTCACGCCCTTCTCCACCAAACGCAGCGCCGCGAGGCAACCGCGCCCGAACGGGGTGTCGCCGTAGGCCGCGCGCTGGGACGCCGGAGCCTGCTTCACGTCGAACGCGGCCAATTGCTCGGAGCCCATCAAGTTCAACGCCCGCTGCATCGTCAACTGGTGCAACGTGGCTTTCCGGTCGAGATCCGGCAACCGGCCACGCGCAAAAGCGGATTCCACCACCGACAGGTCGGAGATCCGCTGCTCGCGTCGCGCTTCGGGGACCTGCGTCGAGACGTCCTGGATCGGCCCCTGCGGATCCTGCACCTGGAAGGCATCATACTCGGCGCCGAAATACCCGCCGCGCGCCGGCCACTGGTCCGGAAGGATCGAGATGTGCCGCGGGATGTCCATCCCCGGATCCTCGCCTTCATGACAGACCACCGCTCCCACGGATGGATGGACCACCGTCGGATTTGGGCGGTAGCCGGTCTTCATGTTGTACACCGCGCGCTCGTGGTCCGCCTCCTTGCTGACGACCGAGCGGATCAGGGTCATGTCGGACAGGAGGCCCGCCACCTGCGGCAACGCCTCCCCGATCTGGACCCCGCGTTGCGACGTCGGGATGGCCTTTGCGCCATGGGCGATGGCAGATCCAGGGTGGGGATCGAAGGACTCCAGCTGGCTGGGACCGCCCGCCATCCAGAGCACGATCACCGAACGTGCCGGCTTTCCCCGCGGTGCCGCTTCGGCCTCGCGTGCCAGCATCCGGGCCACCGGGGTCAGCCACGCCAACCCAGCGGATGCGCCCCAGCGCAGCAAGGTCCGCCGCGACACATGGCCGGCACTTCGGCAGGCCCCGTCTCCGCCGGGCAGATGGATCAGTGGTTCCATGAAAACTCCGTTGAATTCATCAAGGTCCAGTAGAGATCACCCATGCGATGCAACCGCTTTCCGTCCTCACCGGAAGCATCGCGCAAACGGTCCACGAAGTGCGCCTTCTCCGCTGGGGTAGGCCGACGCGTCAGCACGGCCAGATACGCCGTCTCCACCGCCACGTCCTCGTCGGGAGCCACCGCTGCAATGCGCGTCGCGGCGTTCATGAGGAGGTCCTCCTTCGTGCGTTCGCGCACCAACTCGCCGTTCATCATCACGAGCCGTTGCGGGATCGTCCCGGAGAAGCCGTCGAATTCATCCTCTCCGATGTCGCCAAACCGCTTAACGAAATCGTTCTGCTGCAAATGGCGGATCACGCGGACCAGCACGGGCGAATCGGCGTCGATCGTCCGGAGGCTGGCCGATTGGAGGATGGCCCCGGCGACCTGGTCCGGACGCAGGCGGGTAAGCGGAAATGAGGCGAAGTGCTGTTCCTGCTCGGGTGTCACGGGATGTTCAGGATCGGTATTCCGACTGTCCCGGCGGAACACCTCCGTCGCCGCGATGACGCGGATCAGGCGCTGGAGATCGAACCCGCTCGCCACGACATCCTCCACCAACGCCTCCATCGCGGGATGAAAGGGGCCCTCGAGTGGAATCTCGTCGATCGGCTTATGGAGGGGCCGGTTGAAAAGGAGCGCCCACGTGCGGTTTACCAGCGTCCTCGCGAAGGCGCGATTGTCGCGGTGCGTGACCCATGTCGCCAGACGGTGACGGAGGGGTCCTTCCGCAGGCAACAACCCCGCATTGAAGGGAACCCGGGGTGTCACGCGCTCCTTCTCCTTCTGCTTCAGGTACCGGTATTCGTAAGGCTTCGCCTCGTTGTCGCGCACGCCCGTCAGGGACATTTCCGCGCAGGCAAAGAACGCCGCCAACTGGTGGAAGTCGCGCTGCTTCCACGACCCGCCAAACATGTCGTCGTGGCACTGCACGCAATCGATCCGCAGCCCGAGGAACGCCCGCGAGACACGTGCGGCCAGCTTCTGCTCATCCGGTCCTTCCCCTTCGTTGTTCTGGTCCACCGTGACGGTGACGAAGTTTGCCTGCGGCCGGCTGGTCCAGAGCCCTTCCGCGGTGAGGAGATCGCGCACGATCGCATCATAAGGTCGGTTGCGATGGATCTGCTCGCTCAGCCAGGTCACCAACCGATGCCTGCGGTACACGATGAACGGCCCGCCCTCCACGCCGACGGCGATGCGCGCCAACCGTTCCGCGAAGTAATCACTGAACCGCCGATCCTGCAGAAGGTGCGACACCCACCATTCAGTACGCAGCGCCGGGTTCACCTGCTCGAAGGCCCGGATCTCTTCCACCGACGGCACCGTTCCCGTCAGCGCCAGCGACAGCCGCCGCGCCCAGGTCAGGTCGGAGGCCAGCGGAACCGGTGTCACTCGGGACCGGGTCCACTCCGCGGCAAATGCTTCGTCCACGCGCCTCGCCGAGGAGCGCACGGAGGATTCCGCGTGGCCCGGATCACGAACGGGCTCGGGGGCAACAAAGCGATCGCGCCGAACAAACCGACCGGCCACCCCCCCCAGAACCAGCAGGAGGGTCACCACGAACACCGCATTGCGAACCCACGTTTTCATGCGCGCTCAAGCCATAGGAAATCACCAAACGGGCGAATTGCCACACGGCAGTTTCCTGCTGAAACATCGCAAACCGGTAGCTGGTCGTTGAGAGCAACCTCAGGAACGGAATGTTTCAGCCCGATCAGGCACGACAGGAATCCCCCGAAAGTTCAGCGGCCAACCCGCAGGAATCGGCCCCATTCCGCACCGATGCCCCGCCAACCCGCGACGGCGGACGGCTCCGGCGGACGTTCGACCAGATCACGCGCCGACTGGACTGGGCGTTCGGCCTGCTCTGCCTGGTGGCTGGCCTCGCCATCTTCTCCGTGGTTCCCCTCCTCAACTTCATCAGCCTTGGATACCTCCTCCACGTCAGCGCTCAGGTGGCCCGGTCCGGCCGGATCCGGGATGGCTTCCCCGGGGTGCGCAGGGCTTCCCGCATCGGCAGCTTCGTGGTGGGCGCCCTACTGATCTCCATTCCGGCACGCATCCTCTCGGACCTGTGGAAGGACGCGGAAATCGTGGCTCCGGGAAGCACCGGTGCCGCCTTGTGGCGGATCGCCACGTTCCTCGTCACGACGATCACCCTCTTGCAGATCCTTTGGGCCAGCCTTCGCGGCGGACGCCTCCATCACTTCCTCTGGCCGGCACCACTTCGGTTCGTCGAGTGGCTGAAATCCCCCGACAAGGTGTCATCCCTCCGCGACAAAATTTCAGCCGGGGCCGCGGGGCTCCGGGTTCCATTCCTGTTCTGGCTGGGCGCCCGGGCCTTCGCCGGAACGTTTCTCTGGCTCCTTGTTCCCGTCGGAATCCTGATTGCCGCAGCCCAGAAGGCACCGGAATCCGGAGGGGCGCTCCTGTCCCTGCTGGGTGGCCTGCTGCTGATGCCCGTGGTCCTGTACCTGCCTTTCCTGCAGGTTCGCTTCGCACTCGAAGACCGGTTCCGCGCCCTGTTCGAGATCGGAAGCATCCGGCAGCACTTCAACCGGGCACCCTTGGCGTTCTGGTGCGCCTTGCTGGCGACGCTGCTTTTCGCCCTTCCGCTCTACCTGTTGAAGATCGAACTGCCGCCGCGCGGAATCGTCTGGCTCCCCAGCCTTGTGTTCGTGCTCTTCATCTTCCCGGCACGGCTCCTGACCGGCTGGGCCTTCGGTCGGGCCTTGCGCCAACCCACACCCCGCCATGGCCTGATCCGGTGGGCCAGCCGACTTGGACTCGTGCCCGTCGTCCTGGTCTACGTCGTGATCGTTTACCTAAGCCAGTATCTGTCGTGGAACGGAACCCTCGGTCTGCTGGAGCAGCACGCCTTCCTCGTACCAGCCCCATGGGCCAGCCTCTGACGCCACTTCCACTCCGCCGCTTCCAATCCGGAGCAGGATCCTCCCACAAGGCGCGAGCTTCCGCTGTCCGTCAGGATTTCCGGGACTACTCCCTACTCGACTCCGCTCCGGTCACCGCGGTAGCGTCCTCTCGAATCCCTGTTTGAAGTCGCCACCTCCGGTGGACCCCACGCAGGAGAAAACCGTCATTTGTCGCCTTGTCAGGCCTCCCATGAAAACACATCCAAGACAGAACCCAGACTCTGACCGGGGCCGCAGGCCCCTGCCCTTCCGGCGCACCCTGGCATCCGCCGCCATCGCCTCGGCGCTGTTGGGCGGCGCTGCCTCGGTTCAGGCCCAGTCCGACAACTTCGACTCCGCTTCCCTCGGTTCCCAGTGGGCCAAGTATCAGTTCTTCGCCCAGAAGTATGGTTCCGTGCCGTCTGGCAGCGGCCGGGCCCTCCGCATCCAGGCCAACCCCGTTCCCGGCGCTGCTCCCGCCGCCGCGGCCATCACCCAGACGAACGTCTACAACGATTTCTATGTCGCGCTGGATGTCGTGAACTGGGCCATCCTGGACCAGGCCCTCGTCGTCCTCGGACAGTGGACTCCGGGCGGGGCCGACGGCCTCTCCGAAGGCACGGGCATGATCCTGAACTACGACGTCGCCCAGGACGGGGAAAACCCGGGTGACCGGAAGGGCGGTCAGCTCCAGATCAATTCCGTTTCCCCGGGATTCGCAGCGGCCACCAAGGCCGTCGCCGAAGTCACCCTGGAACCCGGCCGCTCCTACCGTCTCGTGTTCACGGGCGTCGGCAACCTCTACACGGGCCGGGTCTACGACCTCACCGACCTCACCACCCCGATCGCCACCATCAAGACCGAGGACTCGTCCTACAGCAGCGGTCGGTGTGGTTTCCTGTCCTTCAGCCGCAATGGCACGACCGGCGTCACCGACGTCACCATCGACAATTACTACGCCGGAGCCACCGACCCCAATACCGCTCCAGCGCCGGCCCACGTGCACCCCATTGCCGGCACGCCGATCGTCGTGACGCGCACTCCCACGGCACGCTTCGCGAACCTCCATCCCGCCGGGACCGGGATCAGCTTCGAGGCGCGCACGTTCACCGCAGGCCAGATCAACGCCGCGGCGACCAAGCTCTTCCTGAACGGCACGGACGCTTCGGCCTCACTGGCTCCGCTCCCTGCCAACGGTTCAACCGTCAACTTCACCACGGCCGCAGGCACGCTGAAGCCCAACAGCCTCTACGCCGCCCAGATCGTCCTCGAGGACACCACGGGCACCCTGAAATCCACCAACCAGTTCTGGTTCGACACCTTCACCGACGCGTTCCTCAAGACCGCCCCGGTCCACACCGTTGAAGCCGAGGATTACAACTACGACGGTGGAAAGTACCAAACGGGCGTGATCCCCGTCTCCGGCCTCGCCGTGGACAACAGCCTCATCGGCGGTGGCGGCGTGGGTTACTACTCCCTGATCGGAACGCCCGAGGTCGATTTCTTCAAGCCGGCCGGATATTACTCGCCGCTGCTCGCGGAGTATCGTCCCGATGACCGCGTCCAGATCACGCAGGGCTCCGTCCTGCTCCCCGGTCGCCGCGAAGGTGCTGACATCGCCGACATGGTCACCATGGCGGAGGAAATTTACCGCATCCACGATACCCGCCGCTCCCAGTATGCCGCGGTCAACCTGCCCGAATACCAGGTCCGCCTGACGAGCCCGAGCGACTGGATGAACTACACCCGGGATTTCCCCGCCGGGAATTACAACGTCTACCTGCGCTGCGGCAGCTTCGGCTCCACGCAGGTCCACCTCGACGAGGTCACCAGCGATCCCAAGGTCGCGAACCAGACCACGACGCGGCTGGGAACGTTCGAGATCAGCAACCACCTCATGCGGCTCAACTACCTCTATGAGCCCCTGCTGTCCGGCGGCGCTCCCGCGGTGGTCACCCTCGGCGGGACCAAGACCCTCCGTCTCACCATCGGCGGAGTGGAGATCAAGGATGCGCGACTCATCTCGCTCGACTACCTCGTGTTCATCCCCGCCCCGGCGGTCACGACGGTCTATGACAACTTCAACGACGGCAACGACACCACCAACCCCGTCTGGCAGCGCTACGACCCGATCGGCGGCCTGACCGCTCCTCCGGCCTCCTTCTCCGTCACGGGCGGACGCTACCGCCTCAACGCCCCCGCGCAGCAGGCTCCAAACTGCGACGCCGGCCCTGCCCGCGCCGGCTCGTTCATCAAGGGGTTGACCTACGGCGACTTCTACGTCTCCGCCGACCTCATCGACTTCGATGACACCGTCCGTCAGGCCTTTGGTGTGGCCGCCCGCGTGACGAATCCAGGCCTCGGCACCACCGGCGGCTATCTGTTCAGCTGGGAACCCGGCAGCGGGACGCTCCCTGGTGAGACCAACGGTGACCTCGACATCTCGCTCCTCGTCGACGAAGCCGCCACCAAGCAGATCGAAACCGCCCCGAGCGGCCTGCATCTGACCAAGGGCAAGAGCTACCGGTTCGTATTCATGGGCAGCGGCAACAACTTCGAAGCCCGCGTCTACGAGCTGCCCGACCTGACCACGCCGCTCATCGTCCTCCCCGCCACCGACCCGGACAACACCTACCCCGAAGGCCTCGTTGGCCTGATCGCCGCCAGCAATGGTGTCTGCGAGACGGGCGCGGACAGCACCTGGGACAACTTCGTGGTCACCACGGCCGAACCGAAACTCGGCATCAGCCTCGCCGGATCCAACGCCACCCTGACGTGGCCCGAGATCCCGTACGTGCTCCAGATGACGCCCAGCCTGACGTCTCCGGTCTGGACCTCGATCACCACCGGCATCACCCAGACCGGCGGCCAGAATTCTTACACCGTTCCTGCATCCGGGAACGGCTTCTACCGCCTGATCTATCCGTGATCGGCAGGTCCGCGTAGGCCTCCTTCATCCACGCCCCGGCTTCCCTTGCGGAAGCCGGGGCTTTTTCTTTTCCGGCCCGCTCAGCCACAGGCTGGACCCGCGTCCGACTTCCGCCATCCTCCCCACCACCATGACGCCTGCCGCCGCTGCCGCGCGACACTCCGAACTGGCCGCCCAGATCCGGGCGCACGACCGCGCCTATTACGTCGACGCACGCCCCACGATCTCCGACGCGGAGTACGACCGCCTCTACCGAGAACTCTGTGACCTCGAAGCGGCTCATCCTGCCCTCCAGACCCCGGACTCCCCTTCCCAGCGCGTCGGCGGCGCTCCCATCCCCGGATTCACCCAGGTGGCCCACTCCGTGCCCATGATGAGCCTGGAGAACACCTATTCCCCCGAGGAGGTCCGCGCCTTCCTCGCGCGCGTCCAAAGACCGCTCGGCGACATCCCACTGCGCTGGACCATCGAACCCAAGATCGATGGCATCGCCGTATCCCTTCGCTACGAGCAGGGACAGTTCGTCCTCGGGGCCACGCGCGGCGACGGAGCCAAGGGCGACGACATCACGGCGAACCTCCGTACGCTCCGCAACCTCCCCCTGCGCCTGACACCAAGGGAAGGCACCGCGATCCCGGATGTGTTGGAGGTCCGGGGGGAGGTCTACATGTCGACCGCCGCTTTCCAGAAGCTGAACGCGGAACGGATTGCCGCGGGCGAGGAGCCTTTCGCGAATCCCCGCAACTCCACCGCGGGATCCCTCAAGCAACTCGATCCCCGCCTCGTGGCCCGGCGTCCCATGCTCGTCGTCGTCTATGGTCTCGGCCAGGTCTTCGGAGCGACCGTGCCCACCCGTCAGGCCGACCTGCTCGAATGGTTCCGCGCACTCGGTCTACCCGTCCCGGAAAGGCTCTGGACCGCCCAAACTCCCGAGGAGGTCCTCCAGGCCATCCAGGAACTCGACGGCGTCCGACGTTCCTTTGGCTACGAGACAGACGGTGCGGTCGTGAAGCTCGATGACCTCCAACTCCGCGACCACGAGAAGCTCCGGAACACCTCGAAGGCCCCGCGTTGGGCCATGGCCTACAAGTACGCCCCCGAGCAGGCGGAAACCCTTCTCAAGGCCATCACCATCCAGGTCGGCCGCACCGGCGCCCTCACGCCCGTCGCCGAACTCGAACCCGTCTTCCTCTCCGGTTCCACCGTCAGCCGCGCCACCCTCCACAACGAGGACGAACTCCGTCGAAAGGACATCCGCGTCGGCGACCGCGTCATCATCGAGAAGGCCGGAGAAGTCATTCCGGCCGTCGTCCGTGTCGTACCCGAACGTCGCACCGGCACCGAAACCCTGTTCGAGTTTCCCAAGGTCTGTCCCGAGTGTGCCTCTCCTGTGGCCCGTGAAAAGACCTCCGACGGCGAAGGCGTCGTGTGGCGCTGCCAAAACCCTGCCTGCCCCGCGCAGGTCCGCGGCCGCCTCGAACACTGGTGTGCCCGAGGTGCGATGGACATCGAGGGGGGCGGCGAGGTCATGGTCCACCAACTCGTCGCGGCCTGCCTCGCCCGGGACGTCTCCGACCTTTACCTCCTGAAGGCCGAGCAAGTTGCCGCCCTCGAGCGGATGGGGGAAAAGTCCGCCGCCAATTTCATCGCCGGCGTGGACGCCTCCCGGTCCCGCGAACTCTGGCGACTCCTCTTTGGCCTCGGCATCCTTCACGTCGGTACCAGTACCGCCAAGGCCCTCTCCCGACGTTTCCCCGACCTCGACGCCATCGCCCGTGCCACCCCGGAAGAACTCATGCAGGCCGAGGACATCGGCGAGGTCATTGCCAATTCCCTCCACGCCTGGTTTCGGGACCCCGCAAATCAGGCCCTGATCGAACGGTTGCGAAGCTCCGGCCTGACCCTCACCTCGTCCCTCTATCGCCCCCCGACGGAATCCGCCGCGGGCCCGTTTGCCGGGAAGACCTTCGTCCTTACCGGAACCCTCCCCACCCTTTCGCGCGAACAGGCCACGGCCCTCATCGAAGCCGGCGGCGGCAAGGTCTCCGGCAGCGTCAGCAAGAAGACCCATTATGTCGTCGCCGGCGAAGAGGCCGGCTCCAAGCTGGAAAAGGCCACCACCCTCGGAATCCCCATCCTCGACGAAGCCGCCTTCCTCGCGATGACCGCATCGCCCACCGCCTAGACCTCGATTGGGCGGCGGCTTGTTCCGTCTCCCTGAATCCGCCCGTACCCGCAACGCCGCATCGCCTATGCGACGCCCGGATGCAGACGCAGCGGATTCCGGAACCGGTACAGGTTCCGCTCAAGCTTCACTTGGTGCTTGAATCTTCGCGCTGCCGAACGGGAAGTGCCGCGGTGCGACGATGGGACCTCAACGGCTGGACGCTGGCATTCCTGGGAGTGCTGGCGGTCTTCTTCCTGGCATTCCTGTTCTACCCGCTGAGCTTCATGCTCCGACGGGGTTTCGGGGCCGGGGATGAGTTCACCCTCAAATACTTCATCCTGCTGTTCCAGAGCCCGGTCCAACGGGAGTCCCTGCTGAATTCCGCACTCCTCGCCATGCTCACGACGCTTGGGTGCAGCCTCCTTACGCTGCCCCTGGCGCACATCTTCACGCGCTGGCAGTTCAGCGGACGCAGCCTGCTCTCCTCCCTGCTCCTCATCCCGATGATCATGCCCCCGTTCGTCGGGGCCATCGGACTGAAGCAGATCCTCGCCCGCTACGGATCCCTCAACCTCCTTCTTCAAAAGGTGGGACTCGGGGATCCAGCCGATCCGATCGACTGGCTGGGCGCCGGCGGATTCTGGGGAATCCTGATCCTGCAGATGCTGAACCTGTACCCGATCCTGTTCCTCAACGTGTCGGCCGCGATGGCGAATGTGGACCCGACGCTTCGGGAAGCCGCCCAGAACCTCGGAGCTTCCAGTGCGCGTCTTTTCCGGACGATAACCCTGCCGTTGATCCTGCCGGGTTGGTTTGCCGGAGCCATCATCGTCTGGATCTGGAGTTTCACGGATCTGGGGACGCCGCTGATCTTCGGCTTTCCGCGGCTGGTACCGGTGCAGATCTTCGATGCCGTCAATGACCTCAACACGAACCCGCAGGGTTATGCATTGGTCGTGGTGGTGCTCATGGTGACGGTGTTGCTCTTCACCCTGTCGAAGCGGCTCTTCGCCGGCCGGTCCCATGCCATGATCGCACGCGGACACACGGCCGCCGCTGAAGCCGCCGCTTCCCGATCGCAGGCCATCATCGCCTGGCTCGCCGGGGGTGGATTGGTCTGCATCGCCCTGCTGCCGCATTTCGCCGTCATCCTCCAGGCATTCGCCGGCAAGTGGTTCTTCTCCATCCTGCCCCAGGAGTGGACCACGGCCCATTTCACCGAGGTCTTCGGACACGGCCTCACGGCTTCGTCCATCCGGAACAGCCTGTTCTACTCATCGATCAGCGCCTTCATCGACCTGATCCTCGGCGTCCTGATCGCGTGGCTCCTGACGCGCCGCCGCCTGCCCTTTGCCGGCCTCATCGACGCGCTCGCGATGTTGCCCCTGGCCATTCCCGGCCTTGTGCTCGCCTTCGGTTACGTGGCCGGGTTCGACATCAACGAGAAGGCCCATCCCGTGCTTGATGGCTGGTTCGATCCCCGAACGAACCCGACGCTCCTGCTCATCATTTCCTACTCGGTCCGCCGACTGCCTTACATCGTCCGCTCGGCCTACGCTGGATTCCAGCAAACCTCGGTCACGCTGGAGGAGGCCAGCGCCAGCCTTGGGGCTTCCCCGCTGCGCACCTTGCGCCGCATCACGCTTCCACTCGTGGCAGCGAACCTCGTCGCCGGAACGATCCTGACGTTTTCCTTCGCCATGCTGGAGGTCAGCGACTCGCTGATCCTGGCGATGAGGGATCAGTTCTTTCCCGTCACGAAGCAGATCTGGCAACTGATGGGCCGGATCAACCCGTCCGCTCCCTCGGTCGCCTGCGCCCTCGGTGTGATCGGCATGCTCATCCTGACGTCCAGCCTGCTCATTGCAGGCCGGATCATGGGCAAGAAGCTCGGCCAATTGTTCCGGGCATGACCTTTCACCGTACGCTCCCCGCCGCCCAGGCGGTGACCCACGGATCAATCCGGTACAACACCCAGAAGGCCCACTCCTCCCGGGCCCGCATCCACCAGGATCGGGACTTCGCCCATTGACGGCGATCCACCGGACGCGACCGCTGCACAAGGTCCGAGACATCGGCCCGGGCTTGGGCCAGCACCTTCGCCCCCGTCAATCGCACCATCACCTCGAAGTTCAGGTGGAGGCTTCGCGGATCCAGGTTGGATGAACCCACGTAGACTGCGTGCGGAAACAGGAACACCTTCGCGTGGAGCATTTGCGGCGTGTACTCGAGGATGTCGATGCCCGCCCGGAGGAAGCCGGCATACAGTCGCCGCGACGCCAGTTGCGAGATCCGGACATCGTTCTGCAACGGCACGACCAATCGCAATCTCACCCCGTTGTGCACCGACTTTCGGAAGGCCCGCCGCAACGGAGGCGTCGGCACCAGATAGGGGCTGACGATCACGACTTCACCGCCCGTCCGCGCCGTCTGGATCAGGTCCTCCTCGAGCGCAGTCGTCATGCAACTGGGACCACGGCCCGGGGTGACCGGCAGGATCCGGACATCCCCGCCGCATTCGCTCGTGGGCTGCTCCCTTCGACGCAACAACCGCGCCGACGTCGGATGCCGCATGGCCGCCACGGCGTATTGGTCCTCGAAGAGCCGCTGCAACTCGATGGCCGGCGCTCCTTCGAGCAGGACCCCCGTGTCCCTCCAACCTGCTTCCACCCCATCGCCGTCGTAGACCGATCCGATGTTGAATCCGATGACAAAGGCGAGCCGTCCGTCGCAAAGCAGCATCTTCCGGTGATTGCGCACCATGGCCAGACGACTGCGCATGCGATGGAAGATCCGGACTTCCCCCCCGGCGCGGATCAAGGTCCTCCAATACTCATCGCCCAGGCGTCCGGACCCCAGCGCATCCAGGAGGACGCGCACCCGGACGCCGCGTTCGGCCGCCGAAACCAGCGCCTGACGGAACTCTTCGCCGGGGCCGCTGGCCTGGAAGATGTACATCTCCAGACAGACGCTGCGCGTCGCCAGTTCGATGGCCGCGAGCATCCGCGGCAGTCCCACCCCGCCCGAAGGCAGCCACTCCGCGCCGCACTCACATCCAATTTGATCTTTGCCGATGCCCACAGGCTTCCTAACGTCCGCGACCATGTTCGACTCGTTGAGCTCCCGGCTCCAGAACGTCTTTCGCAATCTGCGCGGACTCGGAAAGATTTCAGAGTCCAATGTCAGCGATTCCCTTCGCGACGTTCGGCTCGCCCTGTTGGAAGCCGATGTCCATTTCAAGGTCGCGAAGGACTTCATTGAAACGGTGCGGAACAAGGCGCTCGGCGAACAGGTCCTGCAGGCCGTCCAGCCGGGCCAGCAGATGGTCAAGATCATCCACGACGAACTCGTCGTGCTGCTCGGCTCGGAAAACGCCGGACTCCAGCTCTCCGGAAGCCCCGCCTGCATCCTGATGTGCGGCTTGCATGGCTCGGGCAAGACCACCTCCTCCGCCAAACTCGCCCGCCTGTTGCAGAAGCAGGGCCGGCAGGTGCTCCTCGTCGCCGCCGACGTCTACCGCCCCGCCGCCATGGACCAGCTCAAGGTCCTCGGTGACAAGGTCGAGGTTCCCGTGTTCCTCCAGCACGGCGAGAAGGACGTCCTCAAGATCGGACGCGACGCCCTCGCGCACGCCGCGGCCACCGGCCGCAACACGGTGATCTTCGACACGGCCGGCCGCCTCCAGATCGACGAACCCCTCGTCCAGGAACTCGTGCGGTTGAAGGGGCTGATCCAGCCCTCGGAGATCCTCCTCGTCCTCGACGCCGCGACCGGCCAGGAAGCCGTCAACGTCGCCACGCACTTCGACAAGGCACTTGGCGTCACGGGCGCGATCCTGACCAAGCTGGACGGCGACGCGCGCGGCGGTGCCGCCCTTTCCTTCCGATCCGTTGTCGGGAAACCCATCAAGTTCATGGGCACGGGCGAGAAGCCCGAGGATTTCGAACCGTTCCACCCGGAACGGATGGCCCAACGCATCCTGGGCATGGGCGACGTCGTCACGCTCGTCGAGAAGGCCGCCGAGGCCGTCGACCAGAAGAAGGCGATGGAACTCGAGGAGAAGATGCGCAAGGGCAACTTCACCCTCGAGGACTTCCTCTCCCAGCTGCGCGAGATGAAGAAGCTCGGCCCACTCGAGGATGTCGTGAAGCTCCTGCCGGGCGGCAGCGACATGATCCGCGGCGCGGACCTTTCCAAGAGCGAACGCGAGTTCAAGCGGATGGAAGGCATCCTCTGCGGCATGACGCCCAAGGAGCGCAATCACCCCGAAATCCTGAACGGCAAGCGCCGGATGCGCATCGCCAAGGGCAGCGGCGTGACCGTGGCCGAAGTGAACAACCTCCTGAAGCGGTTCGATGAAATGCGCGAGATGATGCGCAAGATGAACAAGTTCCAGAAGATGATGGGCAAGTTCGGCGGGAAGATGCCCGGGATGGGCTTCTAGCCTCAGCGTCCTCCGAGAAAGTCGGGCCTGCCATCCGAGTCGCGATCCTGTGCTCCCTCGGAGAGATCGGGCTTCCCGTCACCGTCCCCATCCAACGCCAGCAGGTCGAGATGCACATAGGGCCGCTGGTAGGCCTCCTGCGAACCGTGGGCGTAACTCACCCACATCCGAAGGGCGGTCCCATCGAACACCGCGTTCATCACGTTCCCGCCCTTGATGGGGATGGAATTCGCCAGAGCCACCATCGACGGCCCATCGAGCCGCCCCAGACTCTTCGACAGCGTCGGAAATGCTCCCCGGCCCTCGTCCTGATACACCACGCAGGACAGCACCTGCGGGGCGAGCTCGTCGGTCGGGTCCGCGTCCTTCCAGACCCTGATGCGCTCGCCGCCCTGGACCCGGGCATCGGTCCGGATCTTGACGGCACGCTTCTCCGTGCGCCCATCGCCAAACACGAAGTGGTAGCGCTTGGTCTGCGCCTGCCGCTCGAAGTGGGTCATCGCCTCGCTCAGGGATCCCGCGTCGTAGAGCATCGTGCGGAACCACGTAGTGAAGTGCGGCGCGTGCACGTCGTACGGTGCCTCCTTCCGTGAGGCATCCCCCATCTCCGAGAGCACGATCCCGGCAGCGTTCATGCCGCAATGAGCTCCAACCACGCCGGCAAAGGTGGGCGTCACATGAGCGCGTCCCTCGATCGGCAACCGGACCAGCAACACCGGAAACTCGTGGGCGCCGGCCTCGAGGGACCAATCCAGGTTTCGCGTCTGGTACAGATGCCCATCGGCTGTAGCGGAACCCCACGCGGCGATGCTACTGCACGAATAGGGCATCAGCAGCGGAAGGCAGTGCGCGTGCTGCAACAACCGGACGGGCAGGCCCGCCCCCTGGGCAACCCCAAGGATCTCCTGTTCCACACGATCGTCCGTGTAACCCGCCGTGGCCGCCCAGACCTCATCGAGTTCCGCATCCCCTACTCCCAACTCCTTCTTGAAGCCCTCCACCACGGGCGGCACAAACGCGTTGATCTCCCCCTTCATCAGGCGCCCGAAGTGCCAGCCCATCTGGTAGGGAGTTCCGCCCACCACCACCACCGGCACCACCACGGCACCGTTGGTCACAGCGCTCCGGTAACCGCCACCGCCCGCCTTCGAGACGATTCCCGCTGCCGTCCCTCCGGGCCTGACGACCACCGTCGCCTTGTCCTCGGCAACCAGGCTCAGGGAGACGAGGGCAACGCCCAGCAACCGCCCCATGGAACGAGCGGGGAGAGGAATCTCGGGAGTGAACATGCCCATGAGGTACGACGCCCGGCCAAACGAACGCAACAGCGAATCCGCAGTCCGCCTTGCCATGGGCGCATCTGGACACTGCCCCCTTTTGGAATGGATTCGGGGCGGCGATGTCCTCATCGCCATTGGGAAGAGTTTTGGGACGACGATGAGGACGTCGCCCTCCCTTCGATTCCGACTGCGGGCCCCGATCATCCTGCGATCGACAGGCCCGAGAGCTCCGAGAGTTCCGGATCCAGTTCAGCCTCCCGCTTCTCGATCCAGCGCTTCAGCTTCATCATGGCGCAGTTCTGGATCTGCCGGATCCGTTCGCGGGTCACGCCGAAGTGCTGACCCACCTCCTCCAGGGTCTTTTCACCACCGCCATCCAACCCGAACCGGTACCGCAGGATGGTCTGTTCCCGCTCATCCAACCGCTCCACGAACTCCCGGATCATCGCATGCGACTGTTCCGTCTGGATCGATTGGTCAGCGGTGATCATCGCTTCGTCCCGGACGCGCTCGCCCATGGAGGTATCGTCGTCCTCACCGATCGGCGCATCGAGCGACGTGGTCCGCTGACTCGCTTCCAGAAGTTCGGTGACGCGTCGGCGGGTCATGCCCATCGCCTCGGCCAATTCAGCGTCCGACGGTTCACGACCCAGTTCCTCGTGAAGCTGCATCGCCATGCGCCGGATCTTGGCAATCCGGTCCACCAGATGCACCGGAACACGGATGGTGCGTCCCTGGTTCGCAATGGCCCGCTTGATGGACTGCTTGATCCACCACGCGCCATACGTCGAGAGCTTCGCGCCCTTGGTCGGATCGAACCGCTGCACCGCGCGCATCAGGCCGACGTTGCCTTCGTTGATCATGTCCAGCAGCGGCAATCCCATGCCTTCATAATCGTGGGCAATCTTGACGACCAATCGCAGGTTCGCCCGGATCATCTGGTCTCGCGCGGCCGCGTCTCCGGCCTGGATGCGCCCCGCGAGTTCAACTTCCTGATCCGGCGTCAGCAACGGCGTCTCGCTGATCTCCCGCAGGTACATCCGAAGGGAAGAATCCCCACCCCAGGCTGCCCGGCCGGTCACCAAGGGAGGCGGCGCGTCCACCTTCTCACGCGGGACTTCCACGCGAACCGCAGGAACCACCACGGTGCGCTTGGCCTTGGATCCCACTCCACTCTTGGATCGACGGCTTCCACCCGACCGACTGCGGGCGGCGGTCACGCGAGGCCCGGTCCGGATCGATTTGCCCGACTGACGTTTCACGCGATTCAGCATCATGCCGGACCCGAAAGCAGCCGGCTTGCCAGCTCCCGACGTTCGCGAAACAAAACATGGATAAAGATCGGACAAGATCTCAACAGCCCCTCCAAGCGAGTGCCGACAGGACAACCCAAACCACTCCTGACACCGAAAACACCCCAGAAAGGCCCCACTTTGGGGAGGTCTTGCGCGAAGCCTCACAAGGGCCGGCCCGAGGCCTCACCAGCGTCACGTGTCCAAGGGACGTCATCAAAATCGGGCACCCGATCCCCATCGCCCCCAAGCCGGCGGCAGAATGGCCAACGATTCGACCGCGCGATGATCAGGGGCGGTCAATCATTGCTCACTGTCCACGCCCCGAGGCGACCTTCTGACGCGCCATCCATGCGCGCATCCGCGGCTCGAGGATTGTCAACGGCAGCGCCCCACGGCTGAGCAGTTCGTCATGAAAGGCACGGAGGTCGAACTGCGCACCCAGTGTGCCTTCAGCTTCCCGACGCAGGTCACGGATCTTCAGCTGGCCGATCTTGTAGGCGAGAGCCTGTCCCGGCCAGACGATGTATCGGTCGACCTCAACCACGATGTCATGGTCGGATTTTCCCGCATTCTCCCGGAAGAAAGCGATGGCCCGGTCCCGACTCCATCCCTTGGCATGCATGCCGGTGTCGACCACCAACCGGATGGCGCGCCACATCTCGTAGGTCAGTTGGCCAAAACGGGAGTAAGGGTCCGTGTAGAGCCCAAGATCAGGGCCGAGGCTCTCCGCATAGAGGGCCCAGCCTTCGACGAACGCGGTCGTCTCGGCGTGCTTCTGGAAATCCGGGGAGCCTTCGTTCTCCTGTGCCAGTGCGATCTGGAGGTGATGACCAGGAACCGCCTCATGGAGCGTCAGCGCCTCCATCTCCCACTTGGGTCGCGTCCGGAGCGCGTACGTGTTGGCGAAGAAGTTCCCGGGACGTCCTGCGGAAAGGGATCCCGGTTGGTAATACGCCGTGGTTTGCGACCGCTCGGAGTAGGAGGGGATCGGCATCACGCCGTAAGGCAACCGGGGCAACTTGCCGAACAACCGAGGCAATCCGCCATCGACCCGCTTGGAAATGTCCCGGTAGCCAGCGAGCAGGGCGTTGCCTGTGTCGTGGTAAAAGCGCGGGTCAGTTCGCAGATGCTCGAAGAACGCGACCAGGTTCCCCTCGAATCCGGTCTCCTTGCGGATCTCCTCCATCGAGGCGCGGATCCGCCGGACCTCCGACAGGCCGATTTCATGGATTTCCTCCGGCGTCAGCGACGTGGTCGTGCTGCGACGAACCCGGTGGGCATACCATTCCCGGCCGTTCGGAAGTTCGATGCAAGCGATGTTGGTCCGGGCTCCCGGGATGTACTCGGTGACCAGGAATCGATGAAGCTCCTTGAACGCCGGGTAAATCCCGTTGGTGATGCTGGCAAGGGCCCGACCACGCCACGCCGCCTTCTCGGCCTCCGTCGCCGCCGGCGGAAGCGTTGCCAGGGGCAACAGGAACGGACTCTTCGCTGGATCCTCCGGCATCAGGTTCAGCATCTGCCCCGGGACCTCACGGAGCACGATGCCCGGTGGCGTGATGCCCTTGGCCAGACCTTCGCGCAGGAGCGCGATGCACTGTCGGACATAGGCAGGGGTCGCTTCGAGGCGGGAGAGGACGTCCTCCACGCCACGAGGGGTGGCCCCGGACATGAGCGACAGCGTCTGGGCCACATCCTGCTGAGGGCCCTGAAGCTGGTTCAGGATCAGGTACTCCGCCGGAAAGCGAACTCCCTCCTCATCCATCTTGAGATAGGCGTCGAAGAGGTCCCGATGCAGCCGGGAGTCTTCGTCGAGGGTGGCCACCCGGATCGTATTCAGGGTCGCGCGCGTCCGCGCTACTTCCCTCTTTCGCCGTTCGACCGCTTCCGGTCCCAGATCTGCCCATCGGTCATTGAATTCCGGATATCCCGTATAGGTCGCGGATTCCGGGCTATCCCACATGGAGTAGCGCCATTGGAGCGAGAAGAGGGACTTGAGTCGCTGCACTTCGGGGGCTTCTCCCTCCGACTCCCGGAGCCCGGCAAACGCCGCTTCAAAAGCTTCCGGGGTTGCCGGACCTGCCGCCAGCAGCGCACCCGCGATGCCCGAGCAACACCAGGTCACGCAGAACCGAAGAACCTTGCCACCTTGTCCAAGCCACATGGCTTGAGGCTACCGATGGAATCCGTGACTGGAAATACCCGCCTCGCTGTTCTTCCGACCCGCGGGCCTGCGCACACTGCTCAAGCTGGGGAAATTCCGAAATGGAGGGGAAGGATGGTGCGAGATGCAGGTTTCGAACCTGCGACCCCTTGCGTGTGAAGCAAGTGCTCTACCACTGAGCTAATCTCGCAAACCGGGCCGCTTGATTAGACGATTCCAAAATTCGTGCAAGCCACAATTTCCAGAAGCCCCGAAAATC
>Ga0172373_10003568_pt1 | contig 22663 bp, 22 predicted proteins | sample Lak10m_2_FD_114546 | JGI IMG/M metagenome (GOLD analysis project Ga0172373, IMG submission 114546) | Freshwater microbial communities from Kabuno Bay, South-Kivu, Congo - kab_092012_10m | ecosystem: Environmental > Aquatic > Freshwater > Lake | place: Democratic Republic of the Congo...
GGAGTTGTTTCCAATCAGTGCAGGTATTTTAAAATGTTTGCTCTCGAGAACCACAAATCAGAACTTATTCGGGAAATTATTGAAGGTTCCATTGACTTAAATTCAGTAATTTTTACTGATAAGCGCACGAGCTTTTTGGGAATGGAAAACTACATCGGGGTGCATATCGCTCAGAAGTCATCAAGACAAACAACTGTTGAAACGCTGAAATGGGTTCATATTGCCATTAGCAATGCCAAGCGTACTCTGCTCGGAATCCATCACAAGATAAATGGTGAATTTCTTCAAAGTTATCTTAATGAATTCACTTACAAATTAAACAGAAGATACATGGATTCTTTATTTGACAGGCTATTGGTGGCTTCAGTCTATCAATACTGGCAAACTAACGAATAATCAAAAAAAAATTACTGCTGCTGAACTTGCATGCTTTTGCGATTATTTTTTGCGTTTCAGTTGGAGGTAGTCGAGGTGATACAGTGCCTTTATGCTAAACATGTTTAGCTGCGAAGATGAAAATAAATTATCAAGATTTTCGAAGTAGCTCTGCCTGAAAAGTTCGTTCTCGTTCTGAATGGTATTTTTCCAGACGATTGATAACATACTGCCGGGCGCAAATTCCCAGTTTATCATAAAATCAACGCTAAAATAATTATAATTGTAATTGTGTGAATAAGGGTAAGCTGAGTAGGGTTTTACATTTCCATCGGTTTCAAGTGTAAAGTACTGGTTGTACCCGGCTTGCTGCCAGAAATGCCGCACAAATAGTGAAGCTGAAATCAGCCTTGAAAACATGTATTTTCCTGAGAGTGTATTTTCGATGGTATGTATGTTTCGGTTGCCAAAAAATATGCTGTCGCTGTAAAAATCTTGTGAAACATATCCGCAATCATCAAGGTTACGGCCAATTCCAAGCTTATTTCTGAGTGAAAAGCGGTCATTGAGGCGTAAAATTGGTTCAATTCCCATCCAGAAGGCTGAAGCTTTATGCTTATCAATAAAATAATTTACCTGACCATCGATGGCAAGCTTCTTGCGGTAATCGCTCGAAATTCCGCCCCATCCGTTTATGTATCCGGGGTTTAGATAAAACCGGCCGGTTCTGCGCGGTTCATAAAAATCGTATCTATCGAGTGGCGATGAAGAAAGCCCCCACCAAACTGACAGGTAATTTCTGAATGTGGTATTTCCTTTGTAGGTGAGTTTCAGGTCAATGTTCTTTTTTGAATCCAGGGAGCGTGTTTGATCAATGCCAAAGCTCTGGCTGAAATTCATAAATCGGGCAAATGGCTCATAAATGCGGTAACTCAGATAAATACCTCTGTTTTCCTGATTGCGGGTGCGGTTGATACCCATGTCATTTATGTCGAAATTTTTATCCAGGGCACTTTGATATATGCTGAATTGAAACTTGCCACGACTCTTCATAAAGAAAATGCCATAATTATAGCCCGGACTATTTTTGCCTGCCTGGTAGAGTGCTTCAGTTCCGGATTTGTTCCACTTTGAAGCAGCAAAACTAGCTCCGATAAAATAGGTTTTTGATTTGTCGCCAAAAGTTCCGCCGCCGCCGGTAACATTTGAATCATCGTATCCACTGGGTCGGCTAACATTGGTGTTTATCAGGTAAACCGACGAGTTGTTTTTAAGAGCCTGATCGGCAACTACAATATTGTAATTTGTAGCCGGATCAGTGAGGAACTGTCTTTCGGTATTTGAAACTGTATCTTTTAGGGTAGCCCAGGTATTTCCGGTAATAGCATTAAACAATCCAAGTCCAAGTCCTGATGAAGTTCTGCCCGACACCTTAACAGCATTGAGTAATCGCGAAGCTACTGGGTTGTTGGATACCATTTCATTTTCGTTTAACTGTTGATATGCATTGTAATACAATACCGGTTGCCGGCCAATACGCCGTGAATAAAACAAATCGCCTTTCTGAAACAAATCTATTCCTTCGTTGAAGAACGTTCTGTTTTCATCGTAAACCAGCTCAAGCGCAGTAAGATTTTTTTGAATTTTATCGGATTGTACCTGACTAAAATCAGGCAAGAGAATCATATCGAGGGTGAAGCTTTCATTGATGCCATATTTTAAATCCAATCCACCATTTATCGATGCGGATAAAGGATCTTTTTTAAAAGAAGGATCGCTGTTGTGCTGGAGATTGGCCGAAAGATAAGGGGTAAACGAGAGTCGCAGCGGAGGTTTGATATTTTCGAAGCCGGTTAACTTTCCCCAATAAATCGTTTGCGACTCCGTGCCTTTCTCTTCGAGTGCCCATTGCTGTTCTTCTCTGTACCGTCTGATCTTGCGTATCACCTGAAATCCCCAGTCCTGCTTTGTTTTTGTAGGGAAACGTAAGGCGGAGTAGGGGATTCTGAATTCAACATTCCACCCTTCATTGGTTATCTTAACGGCACTTTCCCATACTGCATCATAGGTGCCATCCCGCATTCGTCCATCAACCTGAACTCCAGATGCAGCAACCATAAAATAATAAGCGTCCTGCTGATTGTTATAAGTGTCAAAACCTACGCCAAAGTAATCGGCATTTAAATCTTCATTGTCTCTTTCGCCCAGTTGGCGGGCAATACTATCAGGGTGAGGATCGGTTAATTGAGCACCTATATATATAGCCTCATTATTATAAAGCACCATCACCTTTGAAGCAAAAATCGGATCGGCATTGAAAACCGGCATATATTGCCTGAAATTTTGCATTTCGGCAGCATTTTGCCAGGCAGCATCATTCAGAATGCCGTCTATGCGGGGTGGTAGGTCAGTTTTAACAATCGCAACAGCCTTTTCCGTTGATGGCTGAGCTAAAATCATGGTTGAAAAGAGTGAAAAAATGAAACCTAGTAAGTGTATAAAGGTTTGCTTCATTGGCTTGTTTTGGAAATACTTAAACCGCGGTGTTCCGCTTATTAATGCTAAATTAAAACTGTTGGTTAACCATACGATGCTCTAATTCCAAAAATCTCTTACTTTTGCTGTACTGCCACAATGCATCACAACTGCAGTGCATCAAGGCAAATATAGATTTTTTTTACTTTTAAAATCCTTTATTTACCTTAAGTTTTGAAAATAAATTAACAAATATCTATCCTATGAATCTTCACGAATATCAGGCTAAACAGATTCTCCGGTCTTATGGAGTGGCTGTGCCAATGGGTATTGTTTCCGAAACTCCGGAACTTGCCGTTAAAGCTGCCGAAGAAATTCAGCAGAAAACCAATTCAGAGAGATGGGCTGTAAAAGCTCAGATTCACGCCGGAGGCAGGGGCAAAGGCGGAGGTGTAAAAATTGCCTCATCACTACATGAGGTATGGGAAAAATCGTCGCAGATCATTGGTATGACGCTTATTACACCTCAAACTGGCGCTGCAGGTAAGCTTGTTGGAAAGGTGCTTATTGAGCAGAATATTTTCTATAAGGGTGAAACAGAGCCTGCCGAGTTTTATATGAGCATGCTGCTAAACAGAGCTACCGGCAAGGTAATGGTAATGTACTCAACCGAAGGAGGAATGGATATAGAAGAAGTTGCTGCCCAAACCCCTGAACTTATTTTTACCGAAGAAATTGACCCCAAAGTTGGATTTCGCGATTTCCAGTGCCGTAAAATTGCCTATAATCTGAAGCTCGACGGAACAGCCCATAAAAATATGCAGCAGTTTGTAAAAGCACTCTATAATGCATACATGGGCGCCGATGCGGCTCTGCTTGAAATTAACCCGGTATTTAAAACATCGGATAACCTCATAATGGCTGCCGATTGTAAAATGCGGCTCGACGACAACGCCCTTTTCAGGCACCCGGATTATGCTGCTTTACGCGATTTGAGCGAAGAAGATCCGGCAGAAGTGGAAGCCGGCCAGTACCATCTCAATTATGTTAAACTTTCGGGTAATGTGGGATGCATGGTGAATGGGGCAGGCCTTGCCATGGCTACGATGGATATTATTAAACTTTCAGGTGGCGATCCTGCCAACTTTTTGGATGTGGGTGGAACCGCGAATGCCGAAAGGGTTGAGCAGGCTTTCCGAATCATTATGAAAGATCCCAATGTGAAAGTGATTCTTGTAAATATCTTTGGCGGAATAGTTCGCTGCGACCGGGTTGCTCAGGGTATTGTTGATGCTTACCGTAATATAGGAGATATAGATATCCCAATAATCGTAAGGCTGCAGGGTACCAATGCCGTTGAAGCTAAGGAACTTATCGAACAATCAGGTTTAAAGGTGTATTCTGCAGTTTTGTTACAGGAAGCTGCTGAGCTTGTTACCAAAGTTCTGGCCAGTTAGTCTGATTTATTTTTTTCTATAAGTAAAACAAACGGCCGGACACTACTCCGGCCGTTTTAACACCAAAAACATGAGAACAACTATTTTGCGTATTCAGCAACAATATCCTTAACTCCATCCGGAGCCACCCTTCCATAAACTTTCTCGCCAACCAATACCACCGGCGCCAGTCCACAGGCTCCCACACAGCGCAGGCATGCAAGTGAAAACTTTCCGTCAGGTGTGGTTTCGCCAACATTAATATTTAGAATACGTTTAAATTCCTCAATTACTTTTTCAGCTCCGCGAACATAACATGCCGTGCCCAGGCAAATGGATACAGGATGCTCTCCCTTGGGAAGCATAGTAAAAAACGAATAAAAGGAAACTACTCCGTACACATGAGCCACTGAAACATTCAGTTCGCGGGCAATTACTTCCTGCACTTCTGCAGGAAGATATCCGAAAATTCCCTGCGCTTTGTGCAGCACATTGATCAATTCTCCTTTTTCGTTATTGAATGATTTGCAAACGGCGACCAGCTCCTGAAGCTTTTCGGCCGATAATTTTATATTTGCCATGATGTGTTTTTTCAAGTTTGATTTATCGAAAGCATCAGTCTCACTAATGCTCCATTTTTTAATCAATGGTTTTAATTTCCTTGCTCTTGTCAAAATAATGAGTGTGAAGCAAATGGTGCGCTTTTTTACTCATCGGCTTTTCAAGAAATTCTTCGTAAAGTTTTAAGATGTAAGGATTTTCATGTGATTTGCGGATTGTTTTTCCGGCATCTTCAGCGTAAATCGCTTTCTGGCGGGCCTTAATTACCGATGAATCTCCATGATGCAGCGGCTGTCCGCCTCCTCCAATGCAACCACCCGGGCAGGCCATAATTTCAATGGCATGGAAGCTCGATTTACCATACTTTATATCCTGCAGCAGTTTGCGGGCATTGCCGAGTCCGTGGGCAATGCCAATTTTAACCGGTATGCCATTGAAATCAATGGTTGCTTCACGAATAAACTCCATGCCACGAAGCTCTTCAAATGCAATTTTCTGAAGTTTTTTACCGGTAAACACTTCGTAAGCGGTGCGGCAGGCAGCTTCAATTACGCCGCCTGTTGTGCCAAATATTACAGCCGCTCCTGTTGATTCACCCAATGGGTGATCGAAATCTTCATCCGGAAGCACCGAAAATTCGATATTGGATTGCTTGATTAAATGCGCAAGTTCGCGGGTAGAAATCGAAAAATCGACATCCGGATTCCCATCAACTGCAAACTCCTCGCGCTGGCATTCATATTTTTTTGCCAGACAAGGCATGATTGAAACTACAACAAGGTCTTCGCGTTTAACACCAATTTTGTCGGCAAAATAGGTTTTGGCCACAGAGCCGAACATTTGCTGAGGGCTGCGGGCGGTACTGGGAATATCGCGCATTTCAGGGAACTGATGTTCAAAGAAATTAACCCATCCCGGGCAACACGAGGTTAAAATGGGTAAATGCACCGAAGTGTCTCCATTCAGATGTCTTGTGAGGCGGTCAAGTAATTCGGTGCCTTCTTCCATTATAGTCAGGTCGGCAGCAAAGTCGGTGTCAAATACGTAATTAAACCCAAGCTGTCTTAATGCTGCGGCAAGTTTTCCGGTTACGAGTGTTCCCGGTTCCATACCGAATTCTTCGCCCAGGGCTGCCCGCACTGCGGGTGCCGTTTGTACTATAACTGTTTTGGTGGGATCGGCCAATGCTCTCACTACCTGATTTGTGTGATCTACTTCGGTGAGAGCTCCTGTAGGACAAACAGCAACACATTGCCCGCAATAGGTGCAAACGCTATGGTCCAGATTCATTTCAAAGGCAGGTGCTACAACCGACATAAATCCACGGTTTACTGCCGATAGTACGCCAACAGTTTGTACTTCGTTGCACATCATTTCGCAACGACGGCACATAATGCATTTATCAACATCGCGAATTATTGCTGGCGATGTATCCTCACGATAGGTTGATTGCTCGCCTTCGAAGTGAATCTTACGAATGCCAAATTCCTGAGCCATTGATTGCAGCTCGCAGTTGCCATTTTTGGCACAAATTAAACAATCGGTCGGATGATCTGATAAAATAAGCTCCAGAACTGTTTTGCGTGCATTCAGAACCCTGATATTATGTGTGTTAACTTTCATGCCCTCCAGGCATTCGGTAACACAAGCCGGAGCCAGATTTTTACGGCCTTCCACTTCAACTACACATATTCTGCATCCTGCAGGTTTGTTTTCAATATTTAGGTCATGCAGATGAAGGTAGCACAAGCTTGGAACCTGAATTCCTGCCTCCCTGGCTGCTTTGAGAATGGTTGTGCCTTTGGCAACTTCAACCACTTTATTATCTATGTTAAGTTTGATAGTTTCCATGTTCATTATGTATTATTTGATGAATACTGCATTGAACTTGCATTTTTCCATACAGGCGCCGCATTTGATGCAAGTTGATTGGTCAATTACATGCACTCCTTTGCGTTCTCCTGAAATTGCATTTACAGGGCAATTGCGCGCGCATGCGGTACATCCTACACAATTCTCTTTATCTATTACGTAATTGAGCAAGGCTTTGCACTGACCTGAACGGCATTTTTTATCTGTTACATGTTCGATATATTCATCCCAGAAATTCTCAATGGTTGATAGCACCGGGTTTGGCGAAGTCTGGCCCAGGCCGCATAAAGCTGTGTCTTTAATTACATAACTGAGGTTTCTGAGGCTGTCAATATCTTCACGGGTGCCGTTGCCTTTGGTTAGTTTATCAAGAATTTCATACAATCGCTTGTTGCCTATCCGGCAGGGAGCGCATTTGCCGCAGGATTCCTCAACTGTGAAATCCAGATAGTACTTGGCTACTGATACCATACAATCATCTTCATCCATCACAATCATACCACCTGAGCCCATCATCGAACCACATGCAATGAGATTGTCATAGTCGATAGGTGTATCAAGATGTTTTTCGGTTAAGCAGCCGCCCGATGGGCCGCCAGTTTGAACAGCTTTGAATTTTTTGCCATCCTTGATACCACCTCCGATTTCAAAGATTACCTCGCGCAGGGTGGTTCCCATAGGTACCTCAATGAGCCCGACGTTGTTTATTTTTCCGGCCAGTGCAAACACCTTGGTTCCTTTTGATTTTTCAGTTCCAAAACCTGCAAACCAATCGGCACCTTTGTTGATAATAACCGGAACATTGGCGAATGTTTCAACATTGTTCACATTGGTAGGCTTGCCATAATATCCTGATACGGAAGGGAATGGTGGTTTGACAGTTGGCTCTCCGCGCATGCCTTCCATCGAATGGATGAGTGCAGTTTCTTCGCCACATACAAATGCACCTGCACCGTATCTGAGCTCAATGTCGAATTTGAATCCGCATCCCATAATATCGTTGCCAAGCAAACCGTATTCTCTGGCCTGTGCTATGGCAATTTTTAAGCGGTCAATTGCAAGCGGATATTCAGCCCTGATATATACTAGTCCCTTATCAGCTCCAATGCAATATCCGCAGATGGCCATTGCTTCTATCACTGAATGCGGGTCGCCTTCAAGTATCGAACGATCCATGAATGCTCCGGGGTCACCTTCATCGGCATTGCAAACAACGTATTTCTCATCGTTTACGGATTTACTGGTAATTTCCCATTTTAAACCGGTTGGGAAACCTCCTCCTCCGCGGCCGCGCAGGCCCGATTTTTTTATGATTTCAGTAACCTGGGCCGGGGTCATTTCAGTAAGGCACTTTGCCATGGCTTCGTAACCATCTCGGGCAATATATTCATCAATGTTTTCCGGATCAATAAATCCGCAGTTGCGCAGGGCGATTCGCAATTGCTTTTTGTAGAAACCCATATGTTTTGAATCGGCAATTTGCTGATTGTTCTCGGGGTCGGTATACAGCAGCCTGCTTACTTTCCTTCCTTTAATAAGGTGTTCTTCAATAATTTCGCGGGCATCAGAGGGGGTAACCTGTGTGTAAAAAGTGTTGTCAGGCATTATTTTGACAATTGGCCCTTTTTCGCAAAACCCAAAGCATCCGGTTGCAATTACCTGAATTTCAGATGACAGGCCTTTGTCATCAATGATTGTTTTTAAACCCGATAACAATGATTCGCTTTCTGATGCATGACACCCTGTGCCACCGCAAACGAGAATATGCATTTTATATCTCGACATAATTAAGCCTCCCTTTTGGTTTCGATGGTTTCATAATTCACAGGTATAATACCATCGACGAGCTCACCATTTTTCACATATTTTTCGATAATCTCGTCGGCTTTTCTGGTGTCAATATACCCAAATACGACCGGATTCTGACCCGGAAGTGTTACTTCGATAGTTGGCTCTGCAAAGCAGTATCCCATGCAGCCGGTTTGGGTTACTACTGCCGGAATGTTCCTTTTTTCAAACTCGTCGATAAAGAACTCCATAACCTGCTTTGCGCCTGAAGCAATACCGCAGGTAGCCATAGCAACTCTGATCTGAACAAGGCTTTCGGGGTGGTCACTTTTCTCCCTAAGGCTCATTTTTCCTTGCAAATCTTCTTTTATTTTCCGCAGGTCGGCTAATGTTTTTACGTTTCCCATGCTTTTGTTTGTTTTTTGTGTTTTATGTTTTGATGCTTTGTAAATCTAGCATATTTTCATTGATCATTTCTTTGAGCAACCTGATTACACGCGGTTCGCTGACTGAAACACCATCAAGCGTTTGTTTTATTTCGGTGGTGCTTATCGCATAGCTTCGCTGATTCACGGTAAAACTGAAATTGAATTCAATATTCTGGTTGGTTCCGATCAGAAGAGCCATTGTTCCTGCAATATCTCCGTATGGCAGGCAATCAGGATGGCTGGTACGGAAGATTGATTTTACGCTGGTCCCCGATCCAATCTTACTTTCGATCATTAATGCTCCTCCGGTTCTCTCGGCATTCATTTTGAAAAGCGGCAAACCAAGGCCTACTTTGCGCGTTGTGCGGCTGGTTACAAAAGCATCAGTAACGGATTCAAGCATATTTTCTGGAATGCCCCGGCCATTGTCCGATATCTTTAATACGAGTTGTTGCGATTCTGATTGGACATCCATTAAAATGGCTATCTCTGTTGCATTGGCTGCAATAGAATTCTGAACGATATCCAGAATATGCATTGCCAAATCCTTCATACGCTCAGAATCCGCCTCCCTCCGGTGTTTTTAAGTGCTTTTCTGAACTCATCAAAACAGCAATTGAGCATTTTAAATTTGCTGTTTCTCGAACCTATTTCTTGCAAAGTATGTGCATCAGAATTCTGAATGATGCGATTGGCTGCTTTTGGATGCGTTTTCAGGTATTGTTGAAAAGCTGGAAATTGAATATCCAACAGTTCAAATGCATCAGCATCCAGATGGTCAGGAATAAAGCCCAACTGGCTGTAAATGCTGAATTTTGGTCTGTCTATATGTGCCGGAATCAATATCCCTTCCAGACTATGAACAACTTCTGATAAAGATTCCAGGCTTTTCTCAATCGCTGATATGAGCAGGCGGGGCTCCTGGTAAACAATATTCTCGCTTGCATCAACAGCAACCTGATGCCCGAAAAGATCAACATCGTTCTTAATATTGGGCAGGTTAATATCTATAAAAGCCTGAAAAATTTCAAGTTTCTCAAAGTTTTCAAAGAACGTAAGACAATGCACTTCTTCTTTCGTTGTGATTTCGGCTCCGCAATAAACAGCGAGTCCTGCCTTTTCACCTATTTCTTTCACAACTTTGCATTGCCTGGTTGAGTTGTGGTCGGTTATTCCTATGATATCCAGTTTTATTGCCAATGCTTTTTCAACTATAGCCTTCGGACTCATTTCAAGACTTCCGCATGGCGACAATACAGTGTGAATATGCAAATCAGCACTGAATATCTTCATGATTTCTATGTAGTTAGCAACTGAAATAATTTTCCTGAAATTACGAAGGTTTCGTCAAATGTTCCCAAAACCGGAATGTTTTCTGCTTCGCACTGTGTGAGCATATCCTCATCAGGTCTTAGTCCTTTTACAATAACAACACCTGCAAGTTCCTTAAGCGAGGCAATGGCAAGTACATTCCTGTGGGTTTGCAGCGTAATCCACAGGTTGCCGGCATCAGCGTTTCCCATTACATCGCTCATCAGGTCAGAGCTATAGCCAAATGTAACTTCTTTCGTTAATCCGTTTCTGCCTCCAAAAACTGTCAGATTCAGTTTGTTAGCAATTTCTTCAACTATCATACTAATACCCTTTAATGTCCCTGTATTTATTTGTTTTGCCGTAACCCCAGACTTTTTGCATAATTTCAACGCCTTCTTCAAGGCTGAGTTCTCCGCGTTGTTCCAGAATTTTCTGGATAAAAATGCACTGTTTGATGGTGGCGTCGCTTTGCACAATGTCGCGGGCAAGAGCCTGACAAGACGGAGCACCGCATATTCCACAGTCTACCATAGGAAGCAGTTGCATTATCCTGTTCACTTTCTCCATTTTTTTCATGGCTTCGCCCATATTTTCATCAAGTTTGATGATTGAACGGGGCCCGATTGCATCAAGGGCAAGAGCTATAGATTCAAATCCATCGGCATTCATTGCATTTCCGATACTCTCAGGATGGGCTTTTGAGCTTGTTTCACCGGTTTTAGATGTATGATTCCTAAGCTTTTCAGCGGTAAGAAAACGATTGGCTGTTGTGAGAACTCCGCCGGCACAGCTTTCGTCGCAGGCTCTCAGTTCTAAATAATCGAGCTCAGAAATCTCGTCGTTCTCAATCTTTTCAAGGATTTCGATGACGTTATGAATTTCGTCAATAGCCAGACATCGGCCCGGAAGATGTTGTGATTCACCGCCTGTGAGCGACCAGCAGGTTTGCATTTGACTCATTTCCTCAGGTACTGGAAGTGCGCATGAAACAAAGTTGTTTTGTTTTACCAGTCTGAAAACCTTATTGTAAAGAAAATCCATGTTGATAACCCCCGCTATCGGCGATCCGGTTTCTCCTACCGGGTCTTTGATGGCAGCTATTTTAGCAGCGCAGGGCGTGACGTAAAAAATGCCGATTTCTTCGGCAGGAGTGCCCCGCTTGATAAGTTGGTTTCTTACATAGTGTGCTGAGATATCCAGCGGGGGTTTCAACCGGATTATATTGTCGACCAAAGCCGGAAATTTCACTTGTATCAGTCTGATTATTGCCGGGCAAAATGACGAAATAAGTGGTCGGGTAATTGTATTTTTATTTAATTCTGCTTCAATAGAATGTTTCAGAAGATCAGTGCTTTTTTCAACTTCATACACGTGGGTAAAGCCCAATTCGAGCAGGGCGCTGTATATCATCCTACGCTCGAGCTCCTCAGGAAACTGTCCGGTAAAAACAGCCGGTAAAAGCGCGATGCGCTGCGTGTAATCATAAATCCGGCTAAAATCATCGTGATTGATAATGATTGCATTTACGGGGCAAACCCTGAAGCACTCTCCACAATCTACACAACGGTCATCGTACAAAACCGATTTTCCGTTTTTAACGCGTATGGCTTCTGTTGGGCAAACATTCATACAATGCGAGCAACCGATGCAAAGGTCTTCGCGTATATGCAATGCGTGAATGAATTTTGTTTGCTCCTTATTGTTCATTATTCAAATTTATTGTAAACTCCACAATGGTACCAACGCCTACTTCAGAATGGATTTTAAGTTCATCGCTGTTGTTTTTAATGTTAGGAAGCCCCATTCCTGCTCCAAAACCCATTTCGCGCACCACCGCCGAAGCTGTCGAAAAACCCTGTTGCATCGCCATTTCAATATCGGGGATACCGGGGCCTTCATCAACAAGCAGTACATTGATTTTTTCAGTTTCAATCTCAATGTATATAGCGCCCTTCCAGGCATGTGCAACAATATTTACCTCTGCTTCATAAAGAGCAACCACAATGCGCTTAATAATTTTCGGATCAACATTCAGCAGCTTTAATACACGCTTCAGGTCGCTGGATGCCAATCCAGCTTTGGTAAAATTTCCGCCTTCAACCTGATATTGCAGATGCATAATCCGATTTTAGTACACCGGTTGCAAGCCGGCACTGTATAAAATTCCACTGCTTTTAAACATAGTGTAGTCGCACTCAATTAAAACCATTTCGTTTTCAGTAGCTAACTCAATCATATCGGGAGTCACCTTCTTTTTTCTCACAAAAACAATCGTTTTAATATCCGACATTTCAGCAGTCCTGATAGTTTGAACATTGGCTAGTCCGGTGATTAACAGCATATTGTCAGCCCGAAGTGTGAGTACATCACTCATCAGATCCGAAGCGAAACAGTATTCTGCCGATTCATCAAGACTATGTGCACCCGTGATAACACGGGCACTCAAATGCGATACTATGTCTTTGACCTTCATTTTCATGTTTTTTGCAAATATCAGACTGATCAAGTCCTTTAAAGCGCTGCAAAATTACGGACTCGAAAATGCTAAAACAAACTTTATTGTGAAATAATTCACAATGTTAATAAAATAACAGTTAATTTATTTTAATTCTAAATAGGGTGGTTGTCCCTTTTGAATTGAATAAAAATGGCAAAGGATGGCTTTTGCCATCCTTTGCTTGCTACCTGCTTGGTTAATAGCGCTTTCTGGGTTTATAATGTGTATGGAGCAGATCGTGTGATTTGTGTCCGAGCGGTTCTCCCAGGAAATTCCTGTAGATTTCAGAAACTTCAGGATTTTCGTGAGATTTACGGATTGGCATTTCTGTATCTTCTGCATAAATGGCTTCTGCTCGTTTACGCCTGATTTCGGGCGATGTTGGAATAGGTTGCCCACCGCCACCAAGGCATCCGCCCGGGCAGCCCATAATCTCTATAAAATGGTAGCTGGCTTTGCCTGATTTGACCAAATCCATCAGTTTACGGGCATTTGCGAGTCCATGTGCAATAGCTACATTCAATTCAACACCTTCGAGGAAGCTCCATTCCGGTTTCACATTCTTAATTTTGATTGAAGCATCCTTTATGCCTTCCATTCCCCTTACCGGTTTAATGTTCAAATTGGTAAACGGAACTTCCTGGCCAGTTACCAATTCATAGGCAGTGCGCAATGCAGCTTCCATTACCCCACCGGTTGAACCGAAAATTACTGCAGCGCCGGTTGATTCTCCCAGGATGCTGTCGTAGTGTGATTCTTCGAGTTTGTCAAAGTCGATGCCGGCTTGTTTGATCATCATCGCAAGTTCGCGTGTTGTAAGAACATAATCAACGTCCTGATAACCACTGTCGCGCATTTCAGGCCTTTCGCATTCAAATTTTTTAGCTACACAGGGCATAATTGATACAACCACCATATCCTGAGCTTTGATGTTGATTTTATCCGCATAATATGTTTTTGCAAGAGCCCCAAACATCTGCTGAGGAGATTTGCAGGTCGACAGATTCTCAAGCATATCGGGGAACATGTGCTCCTGGAATTTGATCCATCCGGGGGAGCAGGATGTCATCATGGGCAGTACTACGGTTTCATCTTTATCAACGAGTGCTCGTTTGAGCCTGGTAAGCAATTCGGTGCCTTCTTCCATAATGGTTAGGTCGGCAGTAAAATCAGTATCAAGCACTTTGCTGAAACCAAGTTTCTTTAATGCTGAAACCATTTTACCCGTTACCCTTGATCCAACTGGAATTCCCAGATCTTCACCCAGAGCTACGCGGGTTGCAGGAGCAGTTTGAACCACTACAAATTTGTTGGGATTGTATAAAGCATTCCAAACTTCTTCAATGTAGTTTCTTTCAGTAAGTGCACCGGTTGGGCATCGGTTAATACATTGTCCGCAGTTAGTACATACAACTTCATGCAAAGGCTTGTTAAGGAAGGTTGATATCTTTTGGTGATCACCCTTTTTTACTACGCCAAGTGCACTTACACCCTGCAATTCGGCGCAGGTTCTTACGCAGCGCTGGCAACGGATACATTTGCTGTCATCCTTCACGATCGAGGGCGACGAAATATCCTGAATCAGATTTTCGGGCCTTACGAGATCAAGAAAAACATGGTCGCCTATCCTGTATTCGCTGGCAAGATCCTGAAGTTCGCAATGCCCGTTTTTAAAACACTTGGTGCAATCTGCATTGTGTTCTGAAAGTAGAAGCTCAACTATATGTTTACGCGAAACACGCACTTTTTCACTGTTAGTATAGACTTCCATTCCTTCTGAAACTGGCGTGGCACAGGCTGCGGCCAACAACCGGGCTCCTTTTACTTCAACAACGCATACCCTGCAATTTCCGGCTACAGTCAGATCAGGATGGTTGCAAAGGGTTGGTATCCGAAAGTGTAATTTTCGGGCTGCTTCAAGAATGGTAGTACCCTCGTCTACCGAAACAGGCATGTTGTTTATTTTTAGATTAACCTGATATTTACTCATTGTTTCTGTTTTTTATTGGTTAATAGCGGTTTCCTGCACAATAAAAATCACAGCAGGAATTGCATTTCTCACTAATAGATGATTTCTTCCCTGAAATTATCTACGATGGAATTAAACGGATTTCCTACCGATTGTCCCAGGCCGCATTTGGCAGCAATTTTCATGGTTGAAGTCAGTTTCTTCAAATCGTCGAGATATGAAGGAGGTCTTTCACCTTTTTTAACAGCCTCAATACCCTTAAGCAATTGCTGGCACCCAACCCTGCATGGGGTACATTGCCCGCATGATTCTTCGGTAAAGAATTCCAGGTAATCGTGCAAAACATTGTACATCGACCGCGAACTGTTGAAAATCATCATTGATCCGCCGGTGGGGATGCCTTCAAAACCAATAATTGTATCGTTGAATTTTTTTCGTGGTACGCAATGTCCCGAAGCACCTCCAACCTGAACTGCTTTTGTGTCCCCATCGCCAAATTCATTAACAAACTCGTTGAGTGGCATTCCTAATTCAAGTTCGTAGATGCCCGAAATCGGGGTGTCACCTGATACTGAAAATACTTTTGATCCTCGTGAGTCACTGGTGCCCAGTGCTTTAAATTTTTCAGGCCCCATGTGGCATATCATAGTTGTATAAACCAGGGTTTCTACGTTATTTATTACTGTTGGTTTTGCATTGTAACCAGCAACTGTAGGGTAGGGAGGCTTGTTACGAGGTTCACCACGTTTGCCTTCCATTGATTCAAACAATGCACTCTCTTCACCACATACATAAGCTCCGCTACCTGACTTCAGATATATACAAAAATCAACATTCAGTTTCTTGACACTGGAATTAAACTCATCAAGTTTTTTCCGAAGTCCTTTTAGTAAGAAATTATACTCACCTCTTAAATAAATGTAGCCTTCTCTGGCACCAATAACGTAGCCGCAGATAGCCATACCAGCAAAAATCTTTTCAGGTACACGGTCGAGTATTTCGCGATCTTTAAAAGTGCCGGGTTCTCCTTCGTCGGCATTGCAGATTACATATTTAGTGTCGCTGCTTTCGTTTCGGGTAAATTTCCATTTTAGTCCGGTAGGAAATCCTGCTCCACCGCGGCCTTTTAATCCGCTATCGATCAGGTCGAGTATAATGTCATCGGCCTGACGAGCCAGTGTTTTTTTTAGAATTGAGAGCGATGTGGCTTTTTCATCGCTTTCAAAAATTATATCAACTTTTTTCAGATTGTTTTCCATTTGATTTTGAATTAAGTAGGTGATTCCTTGTTGTTTACTGAACTTCTCTTGAGTACTCTTCAATAATCTCCAGGGCCTTTTGAGGTGTTAATTCAGGATATACTTCATCATTAATCAGCATAACCGGACCTTTATGACACCATCCGAGGCAGTTGGCAGTAAGAAGTGTGAACTTTTTGTCATGCGATGTTTCACCAACTTTGATCTTCAGAGCATTGCTTATGGAGTTGATGATTTCATCCTTGCCCTTCATATGGCAGGTTATGGTTTTGCAAACCCTGATGATATTCTTCCCTCTTGGAACCGTGTCGAGAAATGTGTAGAATGATGCAGTTGCGTAAACATCTGCAGCTGATAAATCGAGCTCTTTGGCAACCGCCAGCATGGCTTCCTCCGAAAGAAAATTCTCTTTTTGAACAATCCCCTGCAAAATGGGCATCAGACTGTTGCGCGATGTTCCGTTTTTCTCAACAAGCTCTCTGACTAATGTTTCTGTTGTTGACATGTGATTCCTCCAAAATTAAGTGTAAGTTACTGAAAATTATGCTATTTGAGTGTGAATTGTGAATCGAATAACAATAACGAGTCAAATGTATAAATTCTTTTGTGAATTGATTAACAATAGAAGTGCTTTTTTCGGAATAATTTCTAATTTATAATAGTTCTAAACACCATATGTTTGTAGAAAATGGATATAATTACATTCTGCGGATTTTATACTTTTGAAAAAAAAACAGTGCGGTACTTTATTCATCTTGCTTACAGCGGAACGGGATATCATGGTTGGCAGAGCCAGCCTAATGCAATTACAGTTCAGGAGGTTGTTGAGGACGGACTATTTAGGTTGCTCCGAAGCTCTATTTCCATTACTGGTGCAGGCCGAACCGATACAGGAGTTCACGCACGCAATTATTATACACATTTTGATTCGGAAATTGTATACAATGCAATTGAACTACAACAACTTGCTTACCGGTTAAATAAAATATTACCCGGAAATATTCTTATTTATCGCATGTTTCAGGTGGAAGATCAACTGCATGCGCGTTTTTCGGCACTTTCGCGAACCTATCGCTACTACATTTCACTGCAAAAAAATCCGTTTCTGAGTGAGCAATCTTGGCTGTATACCATTCCATTAGATATCGGATTAATGGAGGAGGCTGCCGCTTTGCTTATAACCTGCAATGATTTTGCCTGCTTTGCCAAATCAGGTGGGCAAAATAAAACTACATTATGCAAGCTCGTTAATTCAAGAATTGCCGTAAAGGATGGAGTGCTTGTTTATGAAGTTAAAGCTGACCGGTTTTTGCGTAATATGGTAAGAGCCATTGTTGGTACACTTATCGAAGTTGGAAAGCATAATATGAGTATAAATGATTTGGCTGAGCTACTCAAAAGCGGCACCCGGTCTGATGCTGGTATGTCTGTCCCGGCACACGGGCTTTTTCTGGAAGAAATTGAGTACCCAAAGGGTTTTGATGCACTTAATATTAATTTGTAAAGTTCAGAAAAGCAGTGCTTTGAAAAAATAAAATGTTAACGTAGAGGACACAGCTAGTTTCATAACTGTACCTGCCAGAAACCCAATAAAGGTCCCAAATCCCGCTTTCAAAGCATTTTCGTGTTGGTTTCCACCAATAATTTCGCCAAGGTATGCACCAATGAACGGCCCAACTATTATTCCGAACGGTGGAATTAAAAAAATACCCGCAATTAGACCCAGAGTTGCACCCCATATTCCTTTGGTTGTGCCACCAAACTTCTTTGCTCCCCAAACAGGCACATAATAGTCAAGTACGGTTACCAGGAATGTAATTATAAGCCACAGAGCCATGAAATCAGACGAAAATAATGCCCTATCAGTTAAAAGAAGAAGTACCAGCGCTAAATACGACAACGGGGGACCAGGAATAAGAGGAACTATGCATCCGATAAGTCCGGCAAAGGTTAGAACTACACCTGAAATTATCCATATCCAGTCCATGATTTATGATCGATTTATACTTTAATCAGGTGACTAATTTAACAAACTTTATCAAATTTATAACCATTTCAGGATGAATGCTGCACAACTTTTGGATGCTTAAATATGTTATTACTACAATGTGAAATTAAACCTGAAAACCCAAATGCGCTTCTTAGCAGTAAAAATGCTGATGTTCATGACCAGTTTATCGATGGTTTCATGCGCTCAAACACAACCTGAACAAGTTATGGAAAAGAATACACAGAAAGTAACTGAAAAGATTTTTAAAAGTGATGAGGAATGGAAAAAGCTTCTTACTCCAGAGCAATATGCTATATTGCGTAAGAAAGGAACCGAGAGTCCACATACAGGACTATATGATCAGCATTTTGTAAAGGGAAGTTATTTTTGTGCAGCTTGTGGTTTGAAATTGTTTGATTCAGATTCTAAATTTGATGCTGGTTGCGGGTGGCCCAGCTTTAGTGAGCCGGCTGCTGGTTCGGTAATTGATGAGCATACTGACCGTACTTATGGCATGATACGAACCGAAGTTGTTTGTTCGCGTTGTGGCGGCCATCTGGGTCATGTATTTAACGATGGTCCGCTTCCAACCGGACTCCGGTACTGTATAAATTCAGCTTCACTTGTTTTTAAGAGCGAATCAGAACTTGCAGCTGAAAGCAATAAAAAAAATGAAGCTACTTCTGACGGACAAACTCAAACTCCGTAAAATCGAAATCCGGATTAGGAACATCAATAAGTAGTTTTTCAATTTCAGAGTTTAAGTTGAGAATGAAAGCTGCCTTTCCGTGAGGGAGTGAAGGTACATCGGGGAATTTTAACCTGAAAGTATTATATTGCCAATGTTCAAGCGGACTGTGAAATATGGGAGTCTGAACAAAACTCATCTTTAGGATACTATCTTGAACGATTACTTGTACATCGCCATACACACTGCTGCGATAGGTTCCAGCATAAGCAGTTAATGGCAAGGTTGGAGATGTTCCTGAAATACGGGCCTCCAAATCTTCTTTTTCTTCGCGAAGCTGATCTTCTTTTCCTTTTTTGTCAAAGTCCAGAAAAATTCTGCTCCAGTCTGTGGTGTCTGATGACAGAAAAGAATCCAGAATTTTGTAAGATAACGGGAAATATAAGCTGGAGTTTTTGTTTGTAAGAATCACAAAGCCAAGCTGTGATTCAGGTACAAATCCCGTGAATGAAATCATACCATCGTAGCCTCCTGAATGCGATATCACTTTAAATCCGTGATAATCCATGAGCGACCAACCCATGCCATAGCTCTTGAAATGGGTTGAAGGGAAAATCCGTTCAGAAAAGGAAGAAACTTTTTGAATGGTTTGAGGTGACCACATTTCGCGCAAGGATTTTTCGCTGATCAGCTGTTTGTCGCCATATTTTCCTTTATGCAATTGCAGGTTAATCCATTTTAACATGTCACTTGCTGAGCTGTTTAAGGATCCGGCAGGGCCGATATTGTCCCAATTGAGATAGCTGATGGCTATGACTTTCCCTTCGGCATCATTGTGCGGAAGTGCTGTATTTCCTTTTAAATCAAGCGATTTTACACTGGTATTGGTATTCAGCATGCCGAGTGGTTTCAGAATACGTAACGATACAAACTCATCCCAGCTCATGCCGCTGACTTTGGCAACCACTTGACCAGCTGTAAGGTACATGATATTTGAATAGCCGAAGCCGGCTCTGAAACCAATGGTTGGTTTGAGGCCTGAAGCTCTTTTTATAACTTCGTCGCGGGTATAAGTACTCCCATACCAGATAAGATCACCGCTAAATGTTGCCAAACCACTGCGGTGACATAATAAATCGCGGATGGTCATGTTGGCGGTTACACAGGGGTCATAAAGCCTAAACCAGGGTAAATAATCGGTCACCTTGTCTTCCCAATTAAGTTTGCCTTCATCCACAAGCATTCCTATTGCAGTAGCAGTGAATGATTTGGTATTTGAAGCAACGGCAAACAATGTATTTTTGTTAACCCGCTTCGAAGTTCCTGTTTCTCGCACACCATATCCTTTAAGCAAATAGACAGAATCCTTATAAATTATTCCTATTGCCAACCCTGGTACATCCCAGTCGATGCGGGCATTTTCAAAGTATTTGTCAAGTTCTGAGAATTTGGTTTTATTATCACTCTGAGCATTTACTTTTATTGTAATAAGAAGTGCAAAAACCAGAAGTAATTTAACTCGCATAAATGTATCAGTTTGAGTGGTAATCAATCAATCCTTCAATGGCTGATTTATGTATTGTACCGGTTGTAATTCCCGCTTTGCCGGCACTTTCGAGTAGTAAATCCCTGAAGAAAAAGGCAATTGACCCGACAAAATTTACCTTTAGGGATTGGTAATTATTGTATTTGCTCACATTCTTATGCAGGAATTCGTCAAAACAAGATGTAATTAGGTTGCGGATATACGAATGGTTGCATTCAGCCAGCAGAAATGGACTGAATGATGCCAGAAAGCGGCTGGGACGGGGCTGGTTGTAAACAGCGTCAAGGATTGATTCAACGGAAGGTGCATATTGATGTTCAAAGCGCTGCCTTATTTCATCAGGCATTTCTTCGCTGAAATAAGCTGTGAGCAGCTTTTTACCCATATGAGCTCCACTTCCTTCATCGCCAAACAGGTATCCTAATGAGATCATACTATCGGCTATGTCGCGGCCGTCGAAATAACATGAGTTGGATCCAGTGCCAAGAATGCAGGCAATTCCGGGTTCGCTTCCGCACAGAGCTCTGGCAGCACCCAGCATATCATGATGCACTTCAATGCTGGCTCTTGAAAAGAAATCCTGAAGAACATTATCAACAGTCAGGCATTTTTTTATTGTGGAGCATCCTGCACCATAATAATATATTTCCTTTACTGTCTCAGGGTATATATATGGATTAAGTTCTTTTTCGAGTACTTCTCTGATTGCATTCGCATTCATCAGGTAAGGATTGATGCCAATAGTCTGAACAGTTTTTTGATCACCGTTCTCATTAATTAAACACCAGTCTGTTTTGGTTGATCCGCTATCAGCAATCAATATGCTGTTGTTCATGCAATTTGTTCTTTGTGAATCAATAAATTAAATATTTTACAAAAGTAATGATTCAGTTGCTATACGCCAAAATGTTGCTGAAACAATTTTGTTGGAGTGTTTTGGTGCAATGAAACAGTAGCATTCTATAAGTAATTCAGACCTCATGTATGTATAGCAAGCAAGGTATCCGTATCAATTGAATTAGAAAATTAATGCGAAGTTGAAACACTTGTAGAATGTGTAACATACTGATGGTATTCATTTTGCTTTTTAGAAGTTTTCTATAAAGTTTATAAGAATGTATCACTAGTGTCCCATTAAAATTGGGACTTATTAAAAATTAAACAAATTTGGCTCATTAAGCCTAAAACTGTAGGCTTCCCATTTTTAGTACAATTCAAAAGTAGACAATCTATTGTTCAGCTGTTAAAGATTCGTCCAAAAGCTTCTGCGCGGAATGAAGCGAAGGCATAGCCGAAGCGAAATGGAGCGCAGAAGCTTTTACGTTTTTATTATTTTTTTCTTTGTAGGCTGCCGGGGGAATATTACCCAGTGAGGCATGTGGGCGATAATGATTATAGTCGTACACCTAGTGTTCAGTATAGACCCTTACATCTTCCAGACTATCAAACAAACATGCATTTAGTACACCATCTCTGAAAGATTTATTGAACCGTTCTATATAGGCATTTTGCATCGGTTTTCCAGGCTGGATATATTTGAACTCAATTCCGTTGGCCTGGCTCCATTGGTGGGCTAGTTGAGCAATAAATTCCGGTTGGTTATCCATCCGGGTCTTTGTGGGAGCACAATACCTATTCACTAAATGTCGCAGAACCCATAGAACCCGGCTGCTTTTCAACGAATAGTCAACTTCAATAAACAACACTTCCCTGTTATAATCATCGATTACATTAAATGTCCTGAACTTTCTTGATCCTGTCATAGCATCACTCATAAAATCAATGCTCCAGGTGTGGGTAAAGCTCTCTGGTATCTCCTAAGGCTCTTTTACACGGGTAGGAACCCGTTTCTTGCATTTACGCCTTAAGGGTAAATTAAGCTGCTGATATACCCGATGCAATCGTTTATGGTTAATTGTTTCCCCTGCATTACGCAAACGGTAATTGTATTTCCAGAAACCTTCCGTTGGATGATCTCTGGTTAGCTTATGCAATCTATCAATGATGTAAGTATCATCCTTTATGGATTGATAGGCCATACTGCTTCTGCTGGTTTTTAGTAAACGACACGCCTTGCTGATGCCTTTTGGTCGCTCTTCTCGAATCGATTCTATTACGGATCGCTTCTTGCAAGGCTTTAGAGCTTTTTTTTCGATAATGTATTTTGCTGTCTCTAATTCCAGCGCCAGGTTGGCGTACATGCGCTTAAGTTTAGCGTTTTCTTCCTCTAATTGCTTTATTCGTTTCAGCTCACTGGCTTCCATACCTCCATAGCGCTGTCGCCATTTATACAACGCTGCTCGCGATATTCCATGTTCCCGGGTTAGTTCTTCTGCACTCTTTCCTTGATCAAACTCCTTGAGGATCAAAGCAATCTTTGTTGGGCTTGTTCTACTCTTTTTCATAATACAAGTTTAAAGGTTCTTGTCTAATTTTAAACCGTACTATTTTTGGGGAAGCTTACA